>Ga0315274_10000183_pt1 | contig 93938 bp, 82 predicted proteins | sample YL17G02_20_MG_FD_203700 | JGI IMG/M metagenome (GOLD analysis project Ga0315274, IMG submission 203700) | Sediment microbial communities from Yellowstone Lake, YNP, Wyoming, USA - YL17G02_20 | ecosystem: Environmental > Aquatic > Freshwater > Lake > Sediment | place: USA: Wyoming | collected...
GCTTGTTGACTTAACCACAAAGTTATAATACAATATAGACACCATAATATCAAGGTTTGTTGGAAACCTACAGGATATTTTTATTTCCAATAATGTCTACTGAAGATGATCTTGAAAGACTTGCAGTCCATTATATTTCAGCGGAAATCTGGAAAGACTATTTCTCATTTAAGGAAGCTATTAAATACGATATTGAGGATAGTGAAGTTTTCAATATATATCCAGAACTTAAGAATGAATTTGATGATGAGAACTTGATAATCCTATCAGATAAATTTAAACCTTTTGACGGTGGTATTAGGTATAAGGATCATATTCTTCATTATAGTCAATTTCTTAGACGTGGATATTCTTCTAGCCCCAACTACAATTTTCTCGGAAGATTTGTCAGTTATTATAATCAATCAAAAGATAAAAATTCATTTAGAATAGCAATTGATCATACAAGAATAATGCCAAAGGAGTTCTATCAACGACTTGTCGGATTAGATACTTGGTATGGACCACCTTTTGATGAAAGCAAAATAGATGACCCAAAATATGTAGGGTTAACAATAGTCAAAAGAAATAAAAATTCTCTTTTTGGGCTATCAAATAAATTAGATAGAACTGAATTCTTTTGGAGTTTTAGAGATGAAATAAAAACCTTTCAAATAGAGGAAGTATCGGAATTAGAATATATTTTTGAGGACTATAATTTTAATAAATATGTTCATAGCGAACGGGATATTGTCAACAAGAAATTTCGTCATTTAGATGCAGCAGTCAAAATCTATTTAGAACAGGATTATAAGACAAGATTTTTACAACAGACTCCGGATGTAAATAAATGTTATAAAAAAATAAAACTATGGCGCATTGATGGGGATATAGAATTGCCAAATTGGATTGACATGATAACTTTTTTCTTCAAAGAGAATGAAATGATTATCGAGTATTTTAATCCCGATGCATTTGAAAAAATGTTTGAGTTAAGGGTAAGAGATACTAAAAAGTGGAAGGAATTAAACAGCAAATCATCATAACAATGGTCTTCAATTTCATGTTATGCAAAAACGATATAGTTATTTGTTGGATTTCCAATTAACATAAATGAGAAAATAAGCAGGTTACAAGAAGAATGAGTTTTAGATTCTATGGATAATTATGGCGGTTTTCTTTTATTAATTGATGAAATGCAGCGTGCCAAAGCAATTAGCGATGATATAGAACGCTATGGAACCTTCACGGACACAATGAGTGCGCCTGACTGGAAAATAAGCCAAGTTGACATCTCCTTAGTTTCTTTGGGTGAAGAATCCATACACTTTGCAGCTTTGGTGCATCGAGGTCGGAATGTTGCAACTCGGAAATTTCAGATAAGATTCTCAAATATCATTCATTTTGAACCATCTGTTCCGCTCAGCGAAATTGAGAAAAAATTTCGACCACAGATCAAAACGCATTTTATAAGATCATCAAGTGGTATTGGGGGAAACGTTCCTCCAGCGACATGGGATGATCTAATCCAAATAATTAAGCAACTTAGACCAAGAAATACACAGGATTTGGATAGGCTAGAAAATTTAAGAAGATTTAAACCGGAAGATTTTGCTGAACCTGGTTTTGAAATTATAGCACATGAAAGAGATGCAATAAATATTGCATTAAGAATTTCCGGGTTTAACCATATAGCTATTACAGAATGGCTCCCAACGGAGGGTTATATAGCACCATTTCTGACCGGGTTAAGGTCAGCAAAGCTGATTGAAGATCAAATGATTAATCATGATGCCCAAGTATTTGGTAATTGGAAAAAGATTATGGAATTTCAAGTAGGAGCGAACGTATTTATAAACGGCACAGAACGTTTAACAATACTAAATGTGAACAGGCATCCCATAGAACATACTCTTGGTGTTGATTTATTGTATTATTTTCATAAACACAAATCATATGTTATGGTGCAATACAAACGGATGATAAAGGAAGGTAAAGAAAATGAATATGGATATAGACCGATAGGGAAATCTTATCAAGATGAGTTATGTAAGATGCTTTCATTTGCTGAAATTCTTGATAACACCCAACACCAGATATCACCATCGGAATACAGGTTTCATTCAGGTATGTTTTATTTTAAGCTTTGTCCTGCTGATATATTTGAGCCAACCTCAACCGAAATGATACGTGGAATGTATTTGCCTCTGGATTATTGGGCAATACTTGTTGACTCACCCAGTATTTTGGGTTCTAAAGGGGGTAAGCGCATCACTTTCAATAATGTGGAAAGATACTTTAACAATACCATTTTTATTGAATTAGTTGAATCTGGATGGATTGGCTCACAAATTACAGATAATGGATTTATTACAGAAGTAATACAAGCTGCACTGGAAAACAAAAGGTCTGTGATTTTAGCGTCCCTGCAATCTAATTGAGTTACAAAGAATATCATGTTGGGTTTGTTAATCCAATATTATTTCTATTTTATCTAACCTTTGCAAATCGTTGTTGACTGACCAGTCGTAACTTTTTACAAAAGGAATAGTATTATGAAGATTTATTTTTCATGCCCAAAATGCGGAAATAACAGTGAAGCTCCTTTCCAAAACAAATGTTCATTTTGTGGGTTCAATATTGATCATTTAATTGGAATTCGTCTCTCAAATCATCAGCAGAAAAAATATGAAAAGCATACTTCATTATTACGAGGTGAAGGTATAGCTTTAGATGACGGAGAATACAATGCCTCATTCGATCATAATGGTGACGCGAATTTGGTTGATTTGATCAATTTCACAATTAGCTATGGTGATAGGGGGCAAATTCCTGATAGCCGAGGAATCTATTCTAATGAGGCAATAGTTGCTTATGTTCCAGAAATTGTTGGGTCTGGAACATCAATTTATGATCGAAACTGTGTCCCTTGTTCTGGTATCTGCATTATTTCTCCCCAAAGTTATGAATATGGACATAGTTTTCCTACACTTGATGACTGGGTAACAAACAATTTCTCTGGAAAATCCAGTTGTCGTTATTGCGGCAACCAAACTGATTTTGGTCAACCATTTTGTGCTGATTGCTATAATAAATGCAATATTGATTGGAGACAAATGCTTTAATCAACCGGTAGGTTGGGTCGAGGAACGAGACCCAACAATTCTAATATTATGTTGGGTTTCACTTCGTTTAACCCAACCTACCCACTACCCACTTTTTACAATGAGAGGTTAAAATGGTTATCGCTGAAAAAATCCAACAATATATTCAGGAATTACCAGCATCCCTTCAAGAAGAAGCGCTTGACTACGCTGAATATCTTTTAGCAAAAGCAAAATCTAAAGCGGTTCAGCAAGAAGAGGAAACATGGTCATCTTTATCGCTGGCATCAGCAATGAGTGATATGGAAGATGAGGATTCTCCTATATATAGCAAAGCTGATTTGAAGGTTGTGTTTTAATGAAACAAGCGGGACAAATTGTATTGTTTAAGTTTCCCAAAGTTGATCTGGAAGAAGGGAAACTTCGACCTGTTTTGCTTATTAGCAAGCTACCCGGGGAATATGATGATCTACAAACCAAAGTCATCTACGCTGTCTGGAGATTGTTTTGGACTGGTTCCCGGTAAAAATGCCTCTTTTGTGGACTTTCCAGAGCCTTCATCGCCGGCATTTACAACCCTGAATGATATACCACTTGGTACGGGGAAGTCTTTGTCGGGGCCATCTATGACTGCCTTCATATAATCAGCCCATATAGGCAAAGCCGCTTCGGAGCCAGTACGCCTGGTGCTTTTCGTGTCATCAAATCCGACCCATACGCCAGTTACAAGGTCAGGAACGAATCCAACGAACCACGCATCCGTACTGTCATTGGTCGTGCCGGTTTTTCCTGCGGCTGGTCTGCGGAACCCAAGTGACCTGATCCTGCTTCCTGTTCCTCCGTCTACAACACCCTTCATGACGTAAACCATCTGGTATGCGACGTTCTTTTCCAGCACCCTCTTGGTTTTTGGTATACTTTCCTCCAGGATATTATCCTCTCTATCCATGACATATTTAATGCAGGTTGGTTCCACACGCACTCCCTGATTTGCCCATACACCATAAGCGGAAGTTATCTCTAGAACGTTTACTTCGGATGATCCCAGAGCCAATGATGGAACACGAGCTAATGGGCTTTTGATTCCCATTGCCTTAGCCAGTTCTATAACCTTGTCAACTCCCACCCTTTCGTTCATGAGCTTTGCAGTAGGCACGTTTAATGACCTTATCAGCGCAGTTCGGAGAGTTACAGGTCCCGCATATTTATGAGAGAAATTCTTTGGTTCCCAGTATCCATCAGGTATTTTGATTCTCCATGGGGCATCTATTATAATGTCCGCCGGTGTAGCGATCTTGTTGGCGAATGCGGCGCAATATACAAAAGGCTTGAAAGATGAACCCGGTTGACGTTGAGCCTGAACTGCACGGTTGTATTGATTGATGCTGAAATCACGCCCGCCAGCCATCGCTTTTATATTTCCTGTTGATGGTTCGATTGATACCAAAGCTGATTGTATATATGATTCAGGTGATTCAACGCCCTTTTCATGCTCTTTGGCAAACCATTTAGTTTTGTTTTCCTCGTAATCAGGAAATTTGAGAGACTTGTCAAATATGCGAAGATGCTTCTGCACCGCACTGTTAGCGGAAAGTTGCATTGACATATCAAGTGTTGTGTATATATTTAATCCCTGACCGTAGATCGCACTTTGCTCATACTTTTTTTCAAGCTCAATGCGGACGTATTCAAGGAAGTAGGCTATGTCCATGCTCCACGATTCCCCCATAGATACAGTAATAAGAGGGGCTTCAACTGATCTGGTATATAGATTCTTATCTATGTAGCCAAGTTCAAGCATCTGTTTTAGAACTACCTGACGTCTCATTCTAGCATTATCTGGATTCTTTATTGGAGAATATTTTGGTGGCCACTTTGGTATTCCTGCGAGAGTTGCACACTCAGGCAAAGTCAGTTCCCATACGTGTTTCCCGAAGTAATACTTTGCCGCTTGCTCAACGCCGTATACTTCTCTTGAGCCTACTCGACCGAGATTGACTCTGTTGAGGTATCTTTCCAGTATTTCATCCTTTGTGTATTTTCTTTCTATCTTCAAAGCCATCAGCCATTCTTTGATCTTTCTCGTTACGATCTGCTCTCGTGTCAGGAAAAGGTCACGGGCAAGCTGTTGAGTGATTGTACTACCACCCTGTTCCCTGCTTCGATGCCTGATGTCCCATAATATCGCAGCAACGATACGGTAAGGGTCAATGCCTGAGTGTTTATAGAATCTCTTGTCTTCTATGGCAATAAAAGCGTTGAGAAGAATATCGGGTACTTGAGATAAACTGACGATCTCTCTGTCAATACCTTCGCCGCCATAGAATTCGTCCAATGCCTCTGGTTCAAGAATGAATTCCTGCAATGGTAACCCATCTCTATTGGTGATTACACCTATATTTCCCCCGCTAACTTTGACGTTAACCATTATCGCATCACGATTAAGCCTGGGATACTTAAGATGCCGTAGATATAGCTTTATTTCATTGTTATCACTACCCTCCGGATTACTCATGTAGTATTCACCAGGGCTTGTTGGTTCAGTATCAACACTTTCGTAGCTCAATCTTTCGAGCCTTTTCGTAAGGTTCGCAAGCAAAGTTCCCGGGTATACGTGCGTTATATCAGAATAGACTTTTGAGGGAAACTGCCACGATTTGTTCTCGTATTCCAAAGAAGCCAATGATGGTAATCGGTTCCAGTATCCGAGTATAACTCCGATAGGTATACCTAAACATATAAAAAATATAACAATAATCACCAGCAAGATTATCTGAGTATGCCTTTTCATTCGACTCACTACCATACCTCCATTAAGCAATTATATTAACATAATTATATATCTATTGATGGAGTTAGTCAAGCGATTGATCTCTTAACTGTATTGTTTAATGGCATGTTATATGTTAAAATAGAAAATGCAGGACAGAAATGTCCTGCTTATCAGTCATGCTTATTTTACATCACGATATAATCTGGTACTTCAATATAGACAGGTTTTGTCAGAGGAAGGAAGCTATGTCTAAAAAATTTGATTTTTTTCAGCCTATATCTTCACCTCGACCTGTGCAGGTGATAGTCCATCGTGGACTTAAATCAGATGCGCCTGAAAATACTATCCCTGCTTTTGATCTCTGCGTTAAACATCGTTTTGAATGGATCGAGGTTGATATATATTTAACTAAAGATAGGCAGCACGTTATCATACATGATCGACATCTGGAAACTACGACGAACGGCAACGGATTGGTGTCTGAACATACGCTGGAACAGATACTTACATTGGATGCAGGATCATGGTTTGACCCGAAATTCGCAGGTATAAGGATCCCCACATTAAAAGAAACTTTTGATTTCTGTAAAGGTAAAATTAATCTATATCTGGATTGCAAAGAGATTGATCCGATTCTTCTAGTAAGGGAAATTAAAGAGACTAATATGGAAAGCCAGGTAATTGTATACGATGATCCCGCTACGCTTGATATTATCGAAATAGAAAGCAATGGAACGATAGCCACCATGCCAAATTATCGTACAAATCCAAAAATTTCGGCATGGATAGGCGACAACCGTCCAATTGCATTAGAGATAAAATATGAGAGTGTGACGCCTGAGTTGATCTCATCACTTAAAAATGAAGAAGTTATTGTTCAGGTACAATGTCTGGGACAGACAGATCGACCTGAAGTCTGGCGGGAACTCATTGAGATGGGCGTTGATTGGATTCAAACGGATTATGGGGACGGTGTTATCGCTGAGATAGCAAAATCCAGCCTACGAAAGACTTTTTAATTGGTAGTCGCAGGCTTATGAACATTAAATAATTAATCGGGTAATACAATAATGAGAAATTAACACACCCCTTACGTCTGCTTCGCATCCGTGTTTCCCCTCTCAAGCGGGGAATTGCCCGAAACTCCCCTCTTGAGAGGGGTCCGGGGGTGTGTTTCCTATTAGGTAAGTTATTTAATTACAAATCCTTAAAGGATTTCTTAGATTTACTTACATTGATTCCGGAGCAGATATTCCAAGCAGTGCAAGACCATTTCGCAGAACGGTTCTGACGCAATTCACCAGAATGAATCTCGCACTGGATAGCTCAATGTTTTCGCTGTCGAGGACTTTGCATTTGTTATAAAAAGAGTGAAATTCTGATGCAAGGTCTTGAAGATAACGGGTTACTGTATGCTGCGCCATATTTATAGCGCTATCGTAGATTGTATCTGGAAAGTCTGCCAATTTCTTTATCAGTTCAATCTCCTCTGATTCCTTGAGCAAGGAGACATCAGTATTCAGGAAATCTAAAAGATTTACACCCTTTTCTTCTTTTTGCTTATGGATGCTACATATTCGGGCGTATGCATATTGTATATAAAACACAGGGTTCGATTCAGCTTGCTGTATAGCGAGATCCATATCAAAATCGAGATGCGCATTGGTGGATCGCATCTGGAAGAAGAACCTTGCCACGTTAACTGCAAACCTTTTTCCAACCTGTTCAGATAGCTCATTAATCAACTGCTTTAGTGTGACAAACTGTCCTGCCCTTTTAGACATTCTCACCGCTTCACCGCCACGAAGCAGGTTCACCTGTTGAACAATCAGAATCTCCAGCCAGTCATGCGGCAATCCGAGTGCCTGCATACCTGCTTTCATTCTGGAGATATAGCCATGATGGTCTGGCCCCCAAAGGTCTATGACTTTCTGGAAATCACGCTGGGCTTTATCCAGATGGTAAGCAAGGTCTGGCACCATGTAAGTTACTTCACCGTTGCTTTTAACTATGACTCTGTCTTTGTCGTCGCCAAAGAAAGTAGACTTGAACCAGACCGCGCCATCCTGTTTATATGAGTAGTTGTTTTCCTGAATTTTCCGAAGAACTTCATCCATTTTTCCGGAGTCACGGACAGCCTTTTCACTTGTCCATACGTCAAACTCCACACCGAACTCACGAAGGTCTTGCCTCTGGCCTTCAAGTATATTTTTAAGCCCAAGCTCTTTGAAAATCTCCAACCGCTCAATTTCGGGCATTTCAAGAAACTTATCTCCGTATTCTTCTTTGATTTCTCCTGCAAGGTCTTTTACGTAATCGCCATGATAACCATCTTCTGGAAACTCCACGTCCAGTCCATGCAATTGACAATAGCGGGCATTTATAGATTTTGCGAAGGTATAAACCTGACCGCCTGCGTCATTTATGTAGAACTCTCTTTCAACGTTATATCCTATTGCTTTAAGCAGATTTACGATAGAGTCACCGATTGATGCGGCTCTTGCACTGACAACGTTTAATGGACCGACTGGATTTGCGCTTATGAACTCAACCTGTACCTTTTCACCATTTCCTTGATCGCTTTCGCCGTAGCTTTGCCCCTTTTCTTGAATAGCACTGAGAACTTCGTAAAGCCATCTATCGGTTAAAAAGAAATTGACAAACCCTGGACCAGCTACTTCAACGTGATCTATCAGGTCGTTTTGCTCGATACAGCGGACAATGTTATCTGCTATCTGTCTCGGTGGCATCTTGGCTTGTCTTGACAGCATCAACGGCAAAGACACAGACAGATCGCCATGCTCTTTCTGATCGGTCTTCTGAACGTAAAACTCAGGTATATCAACTAAGCCGATGAGTTTCTCTTCCACTGCTTTATTAACAGCGTTCACGACTATTTTCGTTAGTTCGTTCCTTATAGATGCTAATACGTTGTCCCGGCGTTGCCACATATTCTTCTGACTCCTGACATGATTTGAGATTAAAAGATTAGGGTTAGATAACATAATCTTTAAACCTTAGAACTTTAGAACCTTCTATTCTTCTTCCTGATAGGTAGTCTTGGGGGCATCTCCCCAAAGCCTTTCTAGACTGTAAAACTCTCGTGCATCTTTTGTAAAAACGTGAACTATCACATCTATGTAGTCCATTAATACCCATGATGCCTTTTTTTTGCCTTCACGATGCCACAGCTTGACTTTCTGCTCATCAAGCTTCTCCTCGATGTTCTCAGCGATACCTTCTACGTGCGTATCTGATGTTCCGCTGCAGATGACGAAATAGTCGGTAATGGACGATAATCCTCTTAGATCAAGGACTACTACGTCGAGTGCTTTTCTTTCTATGGCTGATCTGGCGGCAAGTTCCGCAATTTCTATTCCACTAAGCTCCAATAGCGATACCTCCATAATTAGTTTTCAGTTTTTTACGTTATGGTGTTTTTATTTTTTCAGCAATGTCGTTCCATGCTTCTATACTCGTCGGATGAAGCATAAGCCTTTTCTTCATAACGTAAATTAGCTTTCTTTCCATAGCTTCCAGTAATGCTGTGTCAAGTTTTCCACTAAGTGCTAATTTTCTTATCTTTTCGACTCCGCTATAATCACGGTTAGGTTCTGCCGAATCGGATAAAAACAGAACCTTATCCAGCAGAGACATATTCCTAACGCCTGTGCTGTGTGTTTCTATTGCATGGAGTATCTCATTATCGCTAATCTCAAACTCAAGCATCGCTATACTTGCACCTACAACACCATGCAAAAGATTCGGCTGATTTAATTGTACGTAATCTATTGGTATTTCATGCTCTTGTGCGTATTGTATCAAATCCTTACGAGGCATACCTTTGGCGCAGTCGTGCAGAAGTCCAGTTAGAAACGCTTTTTGCTCATCAATGCCATATATCCGAGCCAATTGTCTGGACATTTCACCAGTTGCGATCGAGTGACGATATGGCTTGGAACCAAGTCTTTTTTCCAATACTCTTCTGATTTCACTTTCCGTCATCTTCTAGTAGAGTTTCCTCAGTGATTGGGTCACTTATGGTATATTCCTCATTCAACCACTTCCCAAGATCGATTAGTTTACAGCGTTTCGAGCAGAAGGGAAAGTTTGGCGGCAGTTTCTGCTTGTCGTCGAATTTTACTTTTTTACTGCAAATAGGACATTTAATTGTCTTTATCATTGACGTATAACCCGTTTTTGTAAATGTATTCTTCAACTTCTGGCGGTACGAGGTATCTGATGGATAACCCCTGCCTTATGCGCCGCCTTATATCGCTTGAAGACACATCAATTTCAGTCACCTTAATTGGTTGTATTTTCCTCAGAATCCTTTCCTCTGCAAGGCTTATGTCATAACCCGGTCGGTTAATCGCTACGAAGTGGCAAATTTCAAGGAGTTCATCTATGCTTTTCCAGAAAGGCATCTCCAGTATGGAGTCAGCACCGACGATCCAGTGAATCTCTGTATTTTCATTCATCAATTCTTTAACAGTCTCAATCGTATATGATCTACCGGGTCTATCCAGTTCTATTCGTGATACTTCAAAGTGCGGATTATCTTTCGTAGCAAGGACGGTCATCATGTATCTATGATGGGCATCCACTATTTCGTTGTTATTTTTATGTGGAGGTATTGCATTTGGGATAAACAGAACCTTATCAAACTTGAGCAGGTCGTATACTTCCTCTGCGCATATCAAGTGTGCTATGTGTGGAGGATTAAACGTCCCTCCCATAACTGCTATTTTCAACTCCACCTATCTCCGTCGTCTTTGAACTTGTTCTCTTAACTGACGTGCATAAACAGCATTATCCTTAATGTCATCACGATCTTTCCATAGACCGACTAATCCAGATTCAAGCAGATCCTTAACAGTCATATAATTACCTTCTGGAACATTGGACGATTCGGGCAATATAATCATCTCTATACGTTGTCCCTTTTTATAGGGTAATCCTGTTAATGAGATTTCACCATCTTTTTCGACTAATTTATTAATTCGTATCGCTTCCATGCTTTCGCATCCTTTCCATTTTTAATCTTTATCATAAAAGCCTTTAATTCTAATTGCACAGCATCAGAAAGGCGTTCCTCTGCTATCTGCCTATATTCTTCTTTTACGTCTATCATTACATAATTTCTATTCAACTGCTTACATGCTACCGCAGTTGTTCCAGAACCAGCGAATGGATCAAGGACTAGATCGCCTTCTAACGTAAAGAGCTTGATAAACCATGAAGGTAATGCGACTGGAAATACTGCACTGTGATTTTTGTTACCGCACTCTGTCGCTAGATGAAGCACATTAGTCGGATAGACCATCTTCCTATCTAACCAGTTGGATACATTCTTGCCAAAACCGCTTCCAACCGCAGATATGTCTCTCGTCTTATCCTTATTGCTTAGTCGTGCAAGCCTTTCCTTTGCCCAATCACCGACTGGAACCATAACTGCTTCCTGATACATATTGAACTTTTTTTGCTTATTGAATTGAAGGCACCTTTCCCACGCATCCCTGAATCTGTTGGGCCATTTACCCGGGTAGGTATTCTTTTTATGCCAGATGAATTCCTCAGTCCACAGCCAGCCCTGATCTTTGAATTCCTTTATCAAATCTAAAACGTAGGTATGCCTTTGTCCATCAACAGACAATTCTTTTATATTCAGGATAAACGTTCCTGTTGGCTTTAGAACTCTTAGGAATTGTTCCGATCTTGGCAAAAACCACTCGACGTATTTATCGGGATGTATCCCGCCATAAGTGCCTTTTCTCCTGTCTGCATAAGGTGGAGACGTTATAATTAGATCAAAGGTATCATCCTCTACGTTTGCTAAGACGTCCTTACAATCATCTATTATGTATTGGTTCTCGATCTGTTCTCTGGTCAGCATCTCTCGTTACTCCGATTTTCTATAGACCCATTAATTCAGAATCAAATAAATCTCTATCTATCTTATGATCTTTTCCTGTTTTGCCGAGAGTATCAAGATTTGTTTTATTTAGCTTTATCTTTGCGAAATCAACATCCTTTACGTTTTCAGGTACTGAAAAGTACGGCGCAAGTTTATCCCAATCTTTATTTCTTATAGTAACGACTTCATTTAAGTAAAAGCTGACCCAAGTATCACCAAGTTTTGATTCAGGCAACTCTTTAGAAATCTTGTTTGTAGTTATATTCACGTATTTTTCGTCAACATCTATCCCGATGAATCTTCTTCCAAGCCTTTTCCCTGCAATTACAGTTGTTCCAGTACCGACAAATGGATCCAATATAATATCGTCTTCATCAGTACTCATCAGGATTATTCTTTCTAGCAAATGTATTGGTAATTGACATGGATGTTCGTCTCTGTATTTATTATGTTTGATTCTGTGTATATCCGTCCATACATCAGAAACTAAGGGTCCGAATGGATGCAATCCAGCTTTCTTTCCTCCATAATCTTTCAGGAGATAATCACATTTTCTACAACGTTTATGTTGATAACGGGTTTCGTAGAATTTAGATAATTTCGGGTCTTTCACATAATACAGGATCCCATAATGAGATGGTTGAAGGCTTTTTCCCATCGGTGAAGTTGGGGCATCCCAAGCGATCCAGTGCTTGAAAAAAGCAACTTCGTTTAAAAAACCTGCATAATACGTCAGCCATTTAGGTATATTATGGACGAATATTGAGCCTGTTGGTTTTGTTATTCTCACCATCTCATTGATCCATTGCCTGCACCATTCCAAGTATCCGTTGATCTCTTTGTTATCTTTATATCCGTTATATTTTTTCTTGAGATTAAAAGGTGGATCCGCAAATGTAATATCTATGCTATCATCTGGAATGTCTTGCATAATCTCAAGGCAATCACCATGAATTATATTATTAACGTATTTATCAATCATCTGTTATGTAATCACCAATGAGAAACTATCTTCTAAACATAGGTCTTTAATTTTCTCTAAATTACCCAATCTTGGCTTTACACATGGACAAGGTAATTAAATAACTCTATCTTAGCTAAACTTTCGCACTTCATATCGGGGCAAATTTATAGATAGGCTTTGCCTAAAATTGCGCACATTCATCTACAGTAGCCATAATTGGAAATCCATTTCTTTCTTTTAACCAGCACTGGAAAAATTCATTATCTGATGCTATTCTACGAGTTTCGTCATCAGGGAAAATAAGTACCTTTAGATCGTTAGAATAGAATGGAATTTTTGCTATGGGTTTTTGATTAGTTAGATATATCTGTTTTATAGGTACTAAACGTTCTATGGGTGGTTTTATACTAGGATTGACAGTAGTAGTAAATGGTATACGCCACTCAAATTCGTCAAGATATTGGAAATCGTGTGGATTTGTAGATTCTGACATTTTTTTCGTGAATATACTGATAGTGGTGATTGAATTCTCAAGACTTTCAAAAGTCTTTTTTAAATCATTATCTGGATTTGTAATATATCCATGCTCTTGCATAAATTTCTCGAATTCTTCTCCCTGCATTATATATCTTTTATCATTAAGATATTGTAAAATATCGTATAGTTTAGAAAGATGCTGATAAACTATATTATCAACTGTATTTGATGATATGTAAAGCACTGGGGCACCATAGTGTTGCATTACAAAGTCACGACTAAATCCAAATCCGAGACGACCATAACGATCTGTATGCTTTTTTATTTGAGTAAGCTTAATCTCAGTAAAACAAGTTGATGGCCACTTAATTTGTTGATCCAATTTTTTATCATAAAGTTCTATATCTATCTTGTTTATCCACAAGCCTTCTTTAAGAGTTCCTATCAATCTTTGCACATATTCTGAATGTTTAGCTTCAGAATGAAAAGGATATTTTTGCTCAAGGTCTCTTCCTGTCCAGTGAACCAGAAAATTACTTCGCAAAGTTTTTAATTCTTCGCTAAACATATCTTCCCTCTCTAGGAATCGAGTTTGCTATAAATCAAAGCATATACTATTCTACTGCCTAATTTGACCATTGCCGAATATGATATATTTCTGGCTTGTCAAGTCCTCAAGACCCATAGGTCCCCTCGAATGGAGTTTTTGTGTGCTGATGCCCAATTCTGCACCCAAACCGAACTCGTTCCCATCGGTGAACCTCGTGGATGCGTTCACGTAAACTGCGGCGGAATCTACTTCATTCAGGAACCTCATAGACCTTTCGTAATCTTTTGTAACTATGGCGTCTGAATGATGGCTACCATAAGTCATGATGTGGTCTATGGCTTCGTCAATGTCTTTGACTACCCTGACGGAGAGAATTAAATCCAGATATTCGGTATACCAATCTTCTTCGGTTGCTTCGATTATATCAGGGACAATCCTCTTAGTATACGCACATCCTCTTATCTCGACGCCCGCTTCCTTTAATCTCTTGATAATAGATGGCAGGAACTCCTGGGCAACATCCTTATGCACAAGCATTGTCTCCATAGCATTGCATACACCCGGTCGCTGTACCTTCGCATTGAAGCAAATATCTTCAGCCATTTTCAGGTCAGACTCAACATCAACGTAGGTGTGACAGACACCGGCTGAATGTTTTGCAACAGGGACCGTTGAATTTTCTGCAACGACCTTTATAAGCTCAAATCCACCTCGTGCTACGATCAAGTCAATGTATTGATCGAGCTTGATCATGTCCATGATAGCCTGTCTATCAGTGATCTCGATTAATTGGATACAACCTTCGGGCAATCCTGCTCCCATTGCAGATTTTATCAGTATATTTGATATGGCAATATTTGAGTTAATGGCTTCGGACCCGCCGCGCAGGATTATCGCATTGCCTGATTTTATGCACAATCCCACTGCATCTGCGGTCACGTTTGGACGGGATTCGTATATAATGCCAATTACACCCAACGGCACTCTCACCTTGCCGATTTTTAAGCCGCTGGGTCTCTGCAACATTCGGGTCACTTCACCGACTGGATCGGGCAGAACAGCGATCTCCCTTAAACCAGAAGCCATTCCCTCGATCCGTTTATCGTTCAGCATAAGGCGATCTATAAGGGCTGACGACAAACCTTTGTCTTTTGCGTAGGCGATGTCCTTCTCATTTTCATTTTTAAGTTCATCCTTTGCGCTAATTAGTCCGTCAGCCATCGCTGTAAGAGCTTTGTTTTTAACGTTTGTGGATATGCCTGCAAGAATCCTTGAGGCTTTTTTAGCGTTTTTTGCTTTTTCCAACACCATTTCTTTAATATCCATAGTCAAACCCCTTGTTGTATGTATTATAATGAATTTCAGAGAATGTTTTCTTTATAATGATCGATTACATGATTTAAAGCTTCTGGATGTTCTTCGAGATAACTTATGTCAAAACTTTCAGTATTTTTTAGTTCCACAGGGATTTTAGACAGTACCTCTGGTTGGGTGAAAATTGGAATAATCAGTTTCTCAAGTCCCCATGCCGCTCCCAACTCAGACAGCACCCAGCTTGATTTAATAGAAATTGGCGATAAAAGTACTATGAAAATATCACAATTTAATATTTCATCTCTTAACTTGGATTCCCAACCTTCTCCTGCGCTGAGCATTTCATCTGTAAATATCCTTAAATTGCGTTGTTGAGACAGAATTTCTTGCAGTTTCTGTACATTTATTTCATCTTCGGATGCGTAACTCAAGAAAATACGAAAAGATTGCTTACTTTTCTCTTTCTGAATCGTTTTCATCTTTAGCCTCCCTAACTCGATTGATAAGCTGATCAAGATACTCGTCAAACCTATTAAGCTCAATTGCTTTGTGTGGTATCATTATATCTGGCATCTCTTTTGGAGCTACTTTGTCAATTATTGCTATGATACGTTTACCAAGCCCCCAAGCAGCACCTATTTCTATTAATACCCAAGAGCGTTTTATTGAATAGCGACTAAGAATTACAAGGAATTCATTGCACGTTTGTAGATTATCCAAGATCATCTCTGGAATCGAGTCTCCAACTTCTACATCTTTTTCATCAAGGAATGTTTTAATACCATATTCTTTGCCCTTTTGTTCTATAATATTAGATATTTGTCGTGCAATCCAGCGGTCGCTTTCAGAATGACTAATAAACACTAAACAGCCCTTGCCTGGTTGGCTTTCATCTTTCATACCGATTTACTCCTGATTTTCCAAGATCACGAGATTATCTCTGTGGATTACTTCCTCGTAGTAGACTTGCCCTAAGATGGATTCGATCTCGGTTGTTTTTTTCCCTTTTATTTGCAATACTTCATCAGAACCGTAGTTGGTTAATCCTCTTGCGAACTCTACTTCATCCACGTCAACGCATCTAATTGCATCACCAAACTCAAATTCTCCTGTCACTTCTATTATGCCAGATGGGAGCAGGCTTCTGCCATGTTTTATTAAAGCTGTTTTGGCACCATTATCTACCTTGATTGTTCCTTTACATGGGATGGAGTATGCGATCCAGCGTTTTCTACTCGGCATCTTGTAGCCTTTTGGCAGGAAGATCGTTCCCTCATCTTCACCTTCGAGTATCCTTGAAATAATACCGGGCTTCTTTCCGTTGGCTATGACCATTATTTCACCTGCGCCGGTAACTATTTCCGCCGCACGGAGTTTAGTGATCATACCTCCCACTGACGTTGCGCTTCCCTCTCCGCCAGCCATTGCTCTTATTTCAGGCGTAATGGCAGATATAACGTCAATAACTTCACCTGCGTTGTCGTAGAATCCATCAATATTAGAAATTATGATAAGCAAATCAGCCTTGATCAGGTTTATCAATAAAGCGGATAGGGTATCATTATCCCCTACTTTAATCTCATCCACCGCTACGGTATCGTTCTCATTGACTATTGGGATGACTCCGCATTGTAATAGTGTTGAGATAGTATTGCTTGCATTAATATATCTCTTTCTATCGTTTATGTCGCCCTGTGTTAAAAGGATTTGGGCTACCAGTTGACCGTACTCACCAAAGATCATCTCATAGATACGCATAAGGTGCGTCTGCCCAACAGCCGCCGCCGCTTGCTTGTCGGGGATGTTATCAGGTCGTTTCTTCCAGCCGAGTTTGCTCATTCCTGTGGCGATGGCTCCGGAGGTAACCAGCACAACCTCTTTTCCACTCTCTTTTACCTGAACGAGATCCTTTACAAGATTTCCTATCCTGCCAAGATCAAGCCTTGTATCAGGATAAGTTAGCGTACTTGTCCCAACCTTCACAACAAGGCGTCTAACGTTCTTAAAAATGCTTTTGCGATCAATTTTCATGTGTATAATCAGTATATATACGAGTTTTTCAGTTAAGTAAAATATAAACACGGAGACACTGAGTTCACAGAGAAGAAAAATGCTGGATACAAGTCAAGATTCAGGATACACATGTTAAAATCAATTTTAGTTATGTTTATGGTTGTTGTCAAGGATAACTTCGTTTCAGGCTAAGAAAGTGAGTTCAACACCGTCAACTTCAACCACATCGCCATCTTTTGCCCCTTCTCTGTTCAATGCTCTCACAACACCCATCTTTTTCAGTTTGTTGTGCAGCATGGCTACAGCCATCTCGTTTTCCATGTCAGTCATAACCACTGCTCGTTTGACAGCTTTCCCCGAAATGATAAGCTTAGAGCCTTCTCTTGTGATGGTAAACACGGGTTCATAATTGTATTCGATGACTTCGCTTGGGGTTTCCTCTTCTTCATAGCCGGGAGCATTTTGCAGAAGCTCAAAGGATGAATAAACCAGTTGTGAAAGCCCTTCACCAGTCAACGCTGATATGGGTATAATCATGCGATCTGAGTTTTTGGCAAGGTAACGTTGCAGTTTTTTAAGACCTTCTTTTGCCAATGGAAGGTCCATCTTATTGGCGGCTATAATCTGAGGAAGTTTCGCCAGTCTGGGATCATAAAGGTTAAGCTCCTCGTTTATGCTCTCGTAGTCGCTTATCGGATCACGATCATCAATGGATGCAATGTCAATTACGTGGATCAAAGCCCGTGTGCGCATTATATGTCTTAGGAACTCATCACCCAATCCAACACCTGCGTGCGCACCTTCGATCAAACCCGGAATGTCTGCAATGACAAAACTCTTTTCCTCATCCACCCGAATAACTCCAAGCACTGGTGACAGTGTAGTAAATGGATAGTTGGCGATTTTAGGCTTTGCGGCTGAAATTCTGGAAAGAATTGATGATTTCCCTGCGTTTGGATAGCCTACGAGTCCCAGATCAGCGATCAGGCGCAGTTCCAGTTGAAGATCCATTTCTTCTCCGGGTTCGCCCTTTTCAGCGACCCTTGGCGCTTGATTTGTACTGCTTTTGAAGCGTGTGTTGCCTTTTCCTCCGCGCCCACCTTTGACCAGTATGGCAGTTTGTCCGGGTGATTTAAGGTCTGCCAGAAGTTCACCCGTCTCAGCGTCATGGATAATCGTTCCCGGGGGAATCCTGATAATCGCATCCGCTCCATCTGCTCCGTGCATGTTCTTCCCTTTTCCATGCACACCATTCCCTGCTTTGTAATACTGGGTGTAATACTGATCCACAAGCGTGTTAAGGTGTTCAATGGCTTGTGCCACTACGTTTCCGCCATTTCCGCCATCACCGCCGTTTGGGCCTCCCTTGGGAACACCCTTCTCTCGTCGGAAGCTTATGCAACCGTTTCCGCCTTTACCTGCTTTGACGTGAATTTTTACTTTATCTACAAACATATTTTAACGGTTACTTTCTAAGCAAGTTTAAGAAACTATTGTAAAGAAATTATGGTGACAAACTCATCAAAGATAAAAAGCGTTCAATAGGCAATGTCTCAAGCCATTCTACTATGGCTTCACACTGTCCTGTCAGTTTCACATGAAAGTAACTGCGAGTCATATTATCTCGCATATAGTGTCATAATCGCTCTATCAGATTCAAATGTGGACTTCTCAGGAGATACCCCCGAGACCCTAGAGATGGCAAATTTTGCACGTCCTTTACGCTCTTGCGTTTGACTGTGTAATCCGGGTCTGGAGAACCGACTCTCAACTTGCTGCGTCCTGTCCTTCTTCCTGTCTTGCGAAGAGCTTTGTAAACACAGGGAATAGTCACTTCTAAATGTTTTGCTGAGTTGTTCTACAGTGACTCCTTTGGTAGAATTGGTAATAATTTCCAATCTGCGATACCAGTTTTTATCTTTGGAAGTTTTCAGTTCATCTATGAGACGTTTTTCTTGTTCTGGATTTTCAATCTTTGCATATATCATGACGAAGCTCCTTAAGTTAAGTGTTATTTTTACTTAAGTATACATTGTCATGAAATAATTTTACAATACTTTCTTAAACTTGCTTACAAAAAAACCACGAAGATGACAATTAAATAGGAATCGCCCAAGACGATATCCCAGTCTGGTGTCTTCGTGGTTTATGAAAGTGATAACTCAAAGATTTTATGGTTCTTTGGGAATTAACGGGGAAACTTGTATTTATAATGGATTCCCGTTTTCACGGGAATGACACAAACACAATCATTGTCATTCCAGCGAAAGCTGGAATCCATCCTATGCAAGATTCATTCCCCCGTTATTTACCAAAGAGCCAGATTTTATTAAACCGTTTCTAGCACGCTTACTTTCTTACGAGTTTTATCTTTCCTCTCAAACTTAACATATCCATCAATCAATGCAAAGAGGGTATCGTCTCTCCCCAGACCGACATTGGTGCCGGGATGGATCTTAGTACCACGCTGTCTGACAATTATACTTCCAGCAGATACGAGAGTACCGCCAAATTCCTTGACACCCAACCTTTTACCTGCACTATCTCTTCCGTTACGTGTACTGCCCTGTCCTGTTTTATGAGCCATTAGATATTACCTCCTGTTCCCCGCCGGTTCTAATCTCGTCTATCTGTATTCTCACGTACTTTTGCCTGTGACCGATCTTGCGGTGATAACCCTTCCTTTTCTTGGATTTGAATATTGTAATCTTCTCACCTTTCACGTAATCAAGCACGTGAGCGACTATTGCCGCATTTTCAACTGTTGGCGTACCAATTTTGGTCTGATCACCATCAACGATCATCAGTACGTTTGTAAGCTCTAACTTATCTTCAGCGGGAACTTTCATTAATTCTAAATTAAGAACATCCCCGGCAGTTGCTTTGAATTGTTTTCCACCGGATTCAAATATTGCATACATAATAATTCGTCCTTTTCCCTAAAAAGCTGTGTTTCCCTTTTTCACGGTCAGTTGTACTAGCAATTATGCGCAGATCTACATTCAAGTGTTAATATTATAGCAGGAAGACGACACATTGTCAATATTCAATCCTTGATCCCAAGCATAAATGTATCGTCTTTGAATCTTTAATCATTTGTATCTTTGTGTTTTATAACTGAAAAAGTTGTATCAGTCAATTTTTCTGAAATTTGTACCCCACAAACGCTTGCGTTCATCGTAAACACCGTTCACACCTTCTTCAGCAGGTGTTATGGGCCAAATAGTTAAAAATTCCAGATCATCGTTCCCAATGTTCGTTATTTTATGCGGTGTATCTGCTGGAATGAAGATCGCTGTGTTTGGACCAACCTCGTAAGCCTGATCATCATCACCAAACTCCATCCTGCCGATCCCGCTTAGTATGTAGTAAGCTTCATCGTAAGGTGCAGGATGCGTTCCCATGCCACCGGGATCTTTACCCGGTTTTAGATTCGCATGAACAAGCATCATCTTTGAAGAACCAACGCCTTCAGACTCTATAAGAAGCTTTGATACATAATTGCCATCAGACCCCGAAGGACTGAAACCCATTATCTCGCTGACTTTGACAATCCTTTCTTTCTGTTCCAAAATCATACCTCCAGAGTGGATTTTTAATGTTATACCAATTTCCAAAAATCATAGTGCATTATTTTTTAGATAACCACAAAGGTCACTAAGAACACACGGACATAAACCTTATCTTGATATGAATTGTTTGATTCTGTTATAATTTGAATACACTGATGAACTATTGTACAAATATTATTATTACTATTTCAAGTGCCAATTTCAAAATACGAGGTATAAAAATGGAACGCAGTAAAGATTGGATAGATGAAGCCGAAGGGGATTTACGGCACGCCAAAAACGATTTGAGCAGCGGATTCTATAATTGGGCGTGTTTCTCTGCTCAACAATCAACAGAAAAGGCTATCAAGGCAGTATTTCGAAAGATGGGAGTAGAAGCATGGGGTCATTCCGCAAGTGATTTGCTAATAGAGCTTTCCAAAACTTTTCCTGTATCATCTGATCTTGTTGATAATGCTTTAGAATTAGATAAAGTTTATATATCTGCGGGATACCCAGACGCCCATACCTCTGGTTCTCCAAAAACGAAATACACAGAAAGAGAAGCAAGGAGGCTTATAGAATATGCCGAAAAAATCTTCGAGTTCTGTTCAAATCTTTTATCCAAAATATGATAGGAATAGCATAATTCAGCAGATCAAAGACGGGATCGAAAACCTTGATCAGAAGCTACCGCTTACGTTAGTCGCTCTTTTTGGCTCTTATGCAAAAGGCAATTATACTGTTTCAAGTGATGTAGACTTGATGGTTATATATAAGGGAAAACCAAGAGATGACTCCTATGCCACTGTCAAAAAGTCACTGTCTATACCTTTACTTGAACCTCACGTCTATTCCGATGATGAATACAAGGAACTAAAAGAAACTATTAATAAAATGATAAAAGACAGTATTATCATTTATCAAGATAGGAGAATACCATAATGATAAATTACCACATATCAATAATTATGGCTTTATTACTCTGCACAGCAACAGCGCAGGCTGATTGGACAACACTAAGAGGTAATACGCAAAGGTCAGGATTTATCGAAGCTGAAATTAACCCACCTTTTCACGTCGCATGGGTACGCCATTTCACCGGAGAGCGTTTAGGCACAGCGATGGAGCCAATTGTGGCTGATGACAAGCTTTTTGTGGCAACACATAACGGCGGGATTCATGCCCTTGATGCTCAGACAGGACAGCATTTATGGAGTTTTCAGGCTTATGGAGCGTTTCTTCACTCCCCTGCTTTTGCAGATAACACTGTTATTACCGTAAGCACTGACGGTTATTTATACGCATTGGATGCAACGAATGGAAAACAAAAATGGTCTTTCTTTGTAGGACATGGAGGATCATCTGCATCGCCGACTATTGCCGAAAATTCTATTTTCATCGGGACACGAAAAGGCGATTTTGTTGCCGTTGACATTGCATCAGGTGATCTGAAATGGAAAAAGAGTTTTGAGATACCGATACGTCAGACAGCATCTTATTTCCGCAACAAAGTATATTTTACTGGCGAGGACCTTCGTGTCAGATGTCTTGATGCAACAACAGGTGAGGCAGTGTGGACTTCAGAACCTCTAGTTGGGCAGACTGCACGGGATTATTACCCCGTCGTTGTTGAATTAAATGGTCGTGCGTTTGTTATAGTTCGTACCAACCCGATTATAAATATGGCTAAATTGATAAGCCAAGATCGTCATTATATCTGTGAATTCATGGGAGTTGACGATAGCAGTTGGCAGAAGCTAGAAGAATGGACAAAAAGCTCAGAGGCAATGGGAATCACCAGCCTTTGGTTAGACGAACAGGATGCCATTGTTAATGATCTTGAAGAGCATATTGAAGTACGAACATTCTTCGTAATGGATGCGGAAACAGGGAAACAAACGGAGTTTGCACCTATTCTCTGGTGTGCAGGGTGTCAGGGATGTGGGTCTCCGCCGGTTTTGATGCCTGATGGTAGATTGCTTGTATTTTATCGCAGTGTTTACGGCAACTGGAATATGGGAGTTGCGCCGCTTGTTTCACTCGGTTTGCTTGACCTGAATACAATGGAGATTAATCATCTTGCCCATAAACATGGTATACAACCGCCGTGGAACACTTTCTGGGGAACTGCTGACGAATCTCAGAACTTCGTAGTCGCAGGAAACACATTGCTTATCGTCCATCAGGATACATTAAGCGGGTTTGATATGAAATCAAAGGAGCTTTTTCCGATCGCTGGCAACAGGGATTCGTGGGGTGGGTTCCACAACCTGCCCTGGGCGAGAAATGAATGGCATGGCCCCGCTCGTGGAGGAGTTGCGGTAGTCGGAAATAGAATATACTGGATGACTGGAAGCCGTATAATCTGCGTAGTATCTGGTGAGCAAGGACAAAACGCTGAAGACGTTGAAATCAATGCCGAAAAGATTGAAACAGGTACTAAGACACCATTATTACCTGATGTAAAACAGATGCTCGCTGATGCAGTTAAGGAGTTTCTGTCAGAAAAATGGGCGCCATTCATGATGGAACCTGGTCTTGCTGACAGGGATTTTGCGTTTGACGACAGCGGAGACGTATTTGAATCCCTTTCGTACGCATTTCCGTATCTTCCAAAGGAACTTCAGGAACGAGTAAAAGAATTTCTTGCAAGTGAATGGGGTTCTCATCCACCTTATACAATAAAATCATCGTATAATTTAAATGAAGGGTCACGAAGGGAATATTTTACGACATTGCCTGCGCCGCTGACGAAACCCGACATTGAGAATTCCCATCCCTTCGGTAACATCTATTCAGTAAAACTTTACGCTGAAAAATGTAACGAATGGTCAAGAGTGCTTTCATCATGGCAGGATTTGCGAGCGTGTTTTGATGATTTCATCAAGACAGGATGGAAACTGACGCCTGAGAATGGTGATCTGAATGTAAATCGCTATCTATCCTCACTGATCGCCTTTGCGGATATTGCCGACAAAGCTGGTGACACCGATGCTGTTAGGCAAGCTAAGGCTATAACAGAACAGACGGCAGATGCTTTAGCCTTGTGGTGGAAAAACAGTTCCGAGAATATGACGCTACCTGTATTTAAGGACGTATCTGAATGGGACAGCTTTATAGGCAAGGGTGATACGTTGTTCTTCAGAATTACACCGCACAGATCGAAAATAGCTCTATTTCACGAAGTAACTCCAGAGGTTGCCCATTTGATAAGATCGAGAATTCAGAATGAAATAGATAGTATATGGAAGGCATTTGAGACTTTATGCCCTACGTGGTATCTTTCGGGTGAGGAACGTCAGGTACATTATGGAGAGAACTTTATTGACTTGCCTGATTTTAATATTGATGCTTTCAAAGCTATGGCGTGGTTGCTGAATGTTAAATCATCAGACGGGTTTATAGAATATCTGGACATTCCACTTTGCCGTGCAGATTTAAGCTATATAATGAAACTTTCCATAATTATTAATCAGACAAACAGTCAGTGAATATATTGGAGTATTACAGAATATGAGCATGTTACTGCTTACAATGGTAGCGGCTGTGACAGCCGGAACGTCACTGTTGCTTGCCACCCTGGGCGAGATAATATCCGAGAAAGGTGGGGTAATCAATCTTGGTCTGGAAGGCATGATGCTCATGGGTGCCCTGGCGGGATTCGCAATATCGCATTACACAGGAACCCCTGTGCTTGGCTTAGTTGCAGGGGGATTGGCTGGAGGGTTGTTGAGTGTCATTCACGCTGTTCTCGTTGTGACTCTCAACTGCAACCAGATAGTAAGCGGATTAGCACTGGTAATAATGGGAACTGGACTGAGTTCATTCATGGGACAGCGGATGATAGGGCAGACTACACCCGGTTTTAAGCCGATAATATTAGACTTTGACGTTATCACATTCATCGCATTTGCTCTGGCGTTCGTCCTGCGGGGATTTCTGAAATACACACGCTGGGGCTTGAACCTGAGTTCCGTCGGACATAATCCAGAGGCTTCGGATACGGCTGGACTGAACGTATTTCGCATCCGATATATTGCCGTGATCTCTGGCGGTATACTGGCAGGCTTAGGTGGAGCATATCTTTCACTTGTCTATACAAATATGTGGGTAGATAACATGGTCGCAGGTAAAGGCTGGATTGCTGTTGCGCTGGTTATATTCTCTGGCTGGAATCCAATCAGGGCAATTCTGGGATCGTATCTCTTCGGTGGTGTTTTAGCAATTACGATGAGGATGCAGGCTGTCGGTACACAGGTTCCTGTATATTTGTTACTCATGGCGCCTTACTTAGTCACAATTTTTGCCCTTATATTCTTCACCGTATTTGAAAACCTTCGTGCAAAGTTCGGTGCGCCTGAGTCGCTTGGTTTGCCATATTCTCGAAAATAGGTTAGAAAATGTAACATATATCACTTGACTTACTGATTATTAAGTTATATAATGCTAGATAAGATTTATAACGTCAATTTTTGAGAAAAATTTACAAATATTGACTTAATAATATCGTTTTTAGCCTGTCTTGTGATTAGGTGGTGTAGATTATGTTAATAGAATTTAGAGTGGGAAATTTTTTATCTTTCAAAGATCCTGTAACCTTTAGCATGTCAGCCGCGCCAATTTCTGAACATAAAGAGAATAATGTTTTCAAATTAGATGATAAACATGATTTGCTAAAAAGTGCTGTTATATACGGGGCAAATGCAAGCGGTAAAAGTAACTTAATAAAAGCTATGAGTCTTATGAAAAATTTTGTTCAATTTTCAGTGAATGAAGATCAAGCTGAGGTACTTATCAGAGTTGAAAAATTTAGATTAAATACGGAGACAGAAAATAAATCATCTTTCTTTGAAATTGTGTTTATTTGTGATCAAAAAAAGTTCAGATATGGCTTTGAGGTTGATCATGATGGAATTCATTCTGAATGGTTGTTTTTTACACCATCAAGAACAGAAGCAAGATTATTCGTTAGAGAAGGAAAAGATATAAAAATCGGGACAACATACTTTAAAGAAGGAAAGGGAATAGAGGACAAAACAAGACCAAATGCTCTTTTCCTTTCTGTTGTTGCTCAATTTAATGGAGAAATTTCTACTCAAATATTAAAGTGGTTTAGAAGGTTTAATATCATATCTGGGTTAGATGACACAAATTACAAAACATTTACATTGGATCAATTTGAAAAAGAAGATTTTAAGCAAAGGCATCTGCAATATTTAAAAATAGCAGATATAGGTATTGATGATGAAGATATAAGAAGAATTGATCCTTCTGAATTGCCAGAAGGTATCAAAAGTCTACTGAGTAAAATAACAAGCGAACCCAAATCTACAAAAGGTTATGCTATATCAACATTTCATAATAAATATAATAAGAATGAAAAACTACCACATAAAGAAGAATTTAGTTTAGTAAGTGAATCTGATGGAACACAAAAATTTTTTGGGCTTCTTGGACCAATATTAAATACTTTGGACAGAGGTTCTATCCTTGTAATTGACGAACTTGATGCTCGATTACACCCATTTATAACTCGCTTTATTATTCAGCTTTTTCATTCTAAACAGACAAATCCAAATAATGCACAGTTAATCTTTGCTACTCATGATACCAATTTGCTTGACAGGAATCTATTTCGCAGGGATCAGATATGGTTCACAGAAAAAGATCAATACGGCGCTACTGATCTATATTCTCTAGTAGAATATAAAAATGTCCGTAAAGATGCTATTTATGAAAAGGATTATATTGCAGGCAAATATGGGGCAGTTCCATTTATTAAAAACTTTGAGGTTCTATTGGGTGATGAGTAAAAGGAAAAAATCTAATCGAAAGATACATACGAGAGATTTAATAGAACGAATTTTGATCGTATGTGAAGGTGGAAAGACAGAACCCAATTACTTTAGGAAGTTTCCGATAGATAAAAGTAAATATCATGTAGAGTCAAGAGGAGAAGGTCGTATTACTAAAAGTTTGGTTGAAAGAGCAATAGAAATACAAGAAATTGCATCGCCACCTTTTAACAAAATCTGGTGCGTTTTTGACAGAGATTCCTTTGAAAATTTTAATGAGGCTATAAAAGAAGCAGAAAAAGAAGGTATAGATGTAGCTTACTCAAACGAAGCCTTTGAACTATGGTATTTACTACATTTCAATTATTATGACAGTGCTATGTCAAGACATCAGTATCAAGAGAAATTGAGTGAGCTAATAGGTCATGAATATGAAAAGAATAGCGAAAATATGTACCAAGAATTACACGATAAGCAACCTGAAGCCATAAGAAATGCTAAAAGGCTTCTAAGCAATTATTCTCCTCCTAATCCAGCAAAAGATAATCCTTCAACCACAGTATATCAATTGGTTGAAGAGCTCAATAAACGCTTCAAAATCCCCCTTCCCCCCTTTTCCAAAGGGGGAATCAATTCTCCCCTTTAGCTAAAGGGGAGTTAGAGGGGATTTGATTCCTTGCTAACTGAAAAAGTCGTATACATAATGGAAGATGATAATATTATGAACCTTTTTGAAGATGCCGCTCAGGAAAAGACTTTTGCAGAGGCACCGCTGGCTTATCGGATGCGTCCCAGAACGCTGGATGAGTTTATCGGTCAGCAGCACATTATCGGGCAAGGCAAACTTTTGCGCAGAGCTATCGAGGCTGATAGGCTTACTTCTGTCGTATTTTATGGACCTCCCGGTACTGGCAAAACTTCACTTGCCCAGGTCATTGCTAAACGGACTCAAGCGTCTTTTCAGCAGTGCAACGCTATCAACAGCAGTGTCGCTGAACTCAGGCAGATAATAAAGGAAGCTAAAGAACGGCGTTCCCTTCACTCAAAGAGAACCATACTCTTTGTAGACGAGATACATCATTTCAACAAGTCACAGCAGGACTCGCTTCTTCCAGATATTGAGTCTGGCAGTATAATCTTCATCGGCGCAACTACTCAGAATCCCTATTTTTACATCATTCCGACAATACTTTCGAGATCGCAGGTGTTTCAGTTTTTTCCCTTGCGTGACAGCGATCTTAAAGAGATAGCCGAGAAAGCCCTGAAAGATACTGAACGTGGTTTTGGTAAGATGAATGTGAACTTAGCAGACGAAGCCATCAAGCATCTGATTGAGTCATCCAGCGGTGACTCACGCCGTGTGCTGAATGGTCTTGAGCTTGCGGTGCTTACGACACCACCAGATGCTGAAGGCGTCATAAACATTGACCTGTCCGTAGCCGAAGAATCTATCCAGAAACGGGCAGTTGTTTATGACTCATCGGATGACTCTCACTACGATACGATCTCCGCTTTTATCAAGAGCATGAGAGGTTCTGATCCTGATGCCGCACTATTCTGGCTTGCAAAGATGATCTATGCAGGGGAAGACCCAAGGTTTATCGCCCGCAGGATACTGATATGCGCATCTGAGGACGTTGGTAACGCCGATCCTCACGCATTGTTGGTAGCAAATGCGGCGCTGAACGCAGTAGAGTTCGTCGGCATGCCCGAAGCAAAGATACCCCTCGCTCAAGCTGTAATATATATCGCCTGCGCACCCAAGAGTAATTCTGCCATTACGAGCATCGGTAAGGCTATTGCTGATATTGAAGCAGGTGTGTCTACGGTAGTACCCCGTCATCTCAGGGACGCAAGCTACGCAAGTGCGAAAAAACTCGGTAATCAGATTGACTATAAATATCCTCACAGCTACGAAGGACATTACGTTAAACAGAGATATATGCTCCACGATGCCAAATACTACGAACCCAGCGACGAGGGATATGAGAAGAAGATTAAAGAAAGGCTGGAAAACTGGAAGAAAAAACGGAATACTACATCATAAGCAAGTTTCAAAAATGTTTTTAAGCTTTCTATTTGACTTATCACAAAGAACTGGATTCCAGCTTTCGCTGGAATGACAAAGCGCCGAACCTGTCATTCCTGCATAAGCAGGAATCCATAAAAAGTTTAACATATTTTCTGAAAGTTGCTTAAGATTTTTTACCAAATTCCCATTAAAAAGGCTTTTGGTATAATGTTATGTTCGTTTTTTTGGTTTAGCAGGCATTCCTGTCTTTGCTGATTCGTAGATAGCATCCATTAGTTCGCTGTGGATGATACCATTCATTACATTCGTACGAGGCTTGGCACGACCAAGAATAGCGTCAATGAAATTATAATCAGCAGGACCCGCTGACATCTCAGGAGTGATCGGCGGATTCTCAATAGATTTATCTCCCTTGAAAACTCTAATCCAGCCGCCGCCCCAACCATCTATTTCAACTCTACCGCCATCGAAGATAAACGCCATGTGGCTTCCACCCGGGCTTGGGCAGTTTCCGCTGACGACTATACTTGCCATGACGCCGTTTTCAAAACGGACGTTGATTGACGAGTTAATATCAACCTTTGTGCCGCAATTATCAATAAAAGCAAACACTTCTGCAACAGGTTGTTCCACCGACCAGCAGAGGCTGTTGAGTAAGTGCGCACCGCTGTCGTAAGCCTGCCCACCGCCCGACAGTTTCGGTTCCTGACGCCATGCACCCATAGTTAAACGAAGCCAGTCCTGGGTGATGTAACCAATAACCAGTTCCAGCTTGCCAAGTTCCTTGTTGCGTATCTGTTCCCTGAGATAATAGAAATTTGCAGAACAGGACGTGTTGTAGCCGATAACAAAAACCTTACCGACCTGTTTGACTTTTTCAGCCAGCTTGTAAGCATCATCGGATGATGTAACCATTGGCTTTTCCATGTAAACGTGGCAACCTGCATCCAGTGCCATCATACCTTGCTCAAAGTGAAGAGTATGCGGTGTAGAGATAAGAACCGCATCTGGTTTAGTATCAGTAAGCATCTTCGCTATATCGTCATAAGCTATCGGCTTCGGAGCAACTTCCGGCAAATTACGATCTATATAACCCTGTGCAATCTCTTTATTTACATCGCAAGTCGCTATTATCTGAACATCAGGGTTTCGCTTCAACTGATGAGCGTGACCAGACGAATTACCACCACAACCTATCATTGCAAGACGTACCTTAGACATAACATTCTCCTTCGGTAAACTGTAATTTTCATTCAAATGTGAGTCAAAAAGACGATATTATTCTATTGCTTTATTCTGTTTTAGTCAATAGAAAATGACGTTTGACATTAAAAGCTTAGATCGAGTATAATCCTATACCTAATTGAGGCATGGTCATAATTCTTTTTTCAAAACACCAAGACACGAAGAACAAAGGATTAAATTTTAATGGATCAGGACAAAATAGAAAAAACACCAAACAGGTTAGCTACCCTTATCACCATCAACCTTCCATCCTTCCTTACACCATTCATGGCATCCTCAGTAAACATAGCATTACCGTCAATTGGTGAAGAATTCAACATGAATGCTGTACTTCTTGGATGGGTTGCTACCACGTATATATTATCTGCCGCAATGCTTCTCGTACCTTTCGGTAGGCTGGGGGACATTTACGGAAGAAAGCGAATCTTCATCTACGGCGTAATCGTTTATACCTTATCATCATTACTTTTGGGAGTTTCAGTCTCATCTAAGATGCTAATAGGTTTACGCATCCTGCAAGGGATAGGCGGCTCGATGATGTTTAGCACGTCAGTAGCGATACTAACCTCATTGTTTCCTCCTCATGAGCGAGGTAAAATATTGGGAATTAACGTTGCGATGGTATATATTGGGCTTTCTTTGGGCCCAACGCTGGGAGGATTTTTAACTCAGACACTTGGTTGGAGAAGTATCTTTCTTTTTAACGTACCATTGGGTCTTGTAGTAATTATTTTTGCTTTCTGGAAGCTAAAAGGTGATTGGGCGGAAGCAAAAGGAGAGAAGTTTGATCTAATCGGTACCATTATCTACGGGATCATGCTCGTTTCAATTATGTATGGCTTCACACGATTACCGAGTTCTCTTGGCATAGCGCTGACTTTGTTCGGTGTTTTGAGTTTTTTCATTTTTATTGTGTTAGAGTTAAGGATGAAAAATCCGGTTCTTAACATTAATCTCTTTAAAAACAGCAAGCCTTTTACCTTCTCGAATATTGCGGCATTGATCAACTACAGCGCAACTTCGGCTGTTGGATTTCTTTTAAGCCTTTACCTGCAATATCTTAAAGCACTCAGCCCTAGAGACGCTGGTTTGGTTTTACTTGCACAGCCAGCAACACAGGCTATCTTTTCTCCAATTGCTGGAAGGCTTTCAGACCGTATAGAGCCTCGAATAGTTGCATCAATCGGTATGGGATTAACAGTCGTAGGTCTTTGTCTGCTCATTCCATTGGACGAAGCGACATCTCTGATTTACATGATAATCAGCCTGATATTTCTTGGTTTTGGCTTTGCGTTGTTCTCATCACCCAATACGAACGCAGTTATGAGTTCTGTTGAAAAAAGATATTATGGCGTGGCTTCAGGCACGCTAGGGACGATGCGCATGACCGGGCAGATGCTCAGCATGGGGATAGTAATGCTGATATTCAGTGTTTACATTGGAAAGGTAAAGATCACACCTGAATATTACCAGTTGTTTTTGAAAAGTGCGAGGACAGCATTTATTATCTTCTCGTTCCTTTGCGTAGGTGGTGTATTTGCCTCTCTTAGCAGAGGGAGGGTTAGGTAGCTTATTCTTTAGGGGGGTGTTAATCTCTCGTTATTGTATTACCCAATTAATTATTTAATGTTCATGAAAAGAGAGAATTTTAGGATCATTTCAATGGAGACTCATTCGGGTTACAAGACTATGCTCCACCAGATACACCTGCTTCCTCTCGTGAAGTTATGGCAAGGCAAACGTCATGAATTGGCTGTGTTTCTTTCAGCTTTTTTGCCAGAATCAGCAGTATTACAACCGCCGCCTTGTCATCCAGCGCATATCCACAGACGTATTCGTTGTTAAGGTACATCGGCTGTTTACGTCGTCGTCCAATCACAGCACGATCACCTACGATAACGCCACGCTCGTTTAGTTGCTTCTGATCCAGCTTGCAATCCAGATAAACCATATCCCACGTCAAAAGCCCTGTTTTAGCTCTGTAAACACGAGATGACAGATCAGAGGAATGAACCGAGCCTATGCACAATACGCCTTCGATTACTCCGTTTGACGTGATTAGATCAAAAGGTCCCTCACCGTATTTAAAGGGTGTACTTCCACCTATGGATTCCAGCCATATCTTGCCGTCTTCGTCTATTTTGCGAATGATGAGGGAAAGCTCATCCTTGTGGGCGCTAACCAGTGTTAGCGGACTGCCTTGTTTTCCTGCGAATTTGATGTAGATATTGTCATGCGGATCGTGGTAAACTTCACTGGCGCATTGAGAAAGATGCTCTTTTACAATTTCGTCCATTTCGCTTTCCAGATCCCCAGGAGAATGTGTAATTAAAACTTTGTTTAATAATTCAATTATCTCTTCTCGCATAGTGTTCCTCCTGATTTAAATGCTTTAACAAACAAAGATATGGTTGGATTATAGCAAAATAGACGTGATAATTCAATTATCTATACTTTTGCAGTTTTTTGAAATATCAAGTATTTATGCGGTTTTGTAGAGGCGAGGTTACCTCGCTTCTACATTTGCAGACCTGCATGAAATCTAGCTTTTTGTCTACCAGATTTAAAAAGTGAGAAAGTATAGTAGGAATAGAACGCGGATTTACGTAGATTAAGCGGATTTCTCTTTATTTCTTCTAAATCCGCGAAAATCCGCCCGATCAGCGTTTATCTGCGTTCTATTTCCTATGGAATCCTTATCAGGTAGCAGAAATCACAGTGAAGAATGTAGTAGGAGACATTATAGCACAAACACGGACGACAGTTCCTACTTCAGATGAGATCAATTGCGCTAAGTGTCATGGGAGCAATGCGTTTCAGGATGCTCTGGAAAAGCATGATAAGGATAACAAAACAGATTTATTAGCCAATAAACCTGTTCTTTGCGCAAGTTGTCATGGAAGTCCTGCTTTAGGAACGTCTGGAAAAGGTTCTTCTGGAAAGTATTTATCAGAGGCTATTCATGGTTTTCATGCGTCAAAGGGCGCTTCGTGCCAGGATTGTCATCCGAGGCAGATAACTAAATGCAGTCGAAGCCTTAAACATACCGCAGAAGATGGCAACTGTATAACCTGCCACGGCGATATGAAAAACGTTGCCGATACAGTGAGTTAGAGGAGATTTGAAACGTCTCAATAATCATGAAGTATTGATTCAGTCCACCATTATTTTGACGGAAGGATCTCAGGTTCTTTCTCGCCTGCCTGAACCATTCGGCTTTTCAACCGTGCCGATAGCTCAACACGAATATCAGCATAAGCATTATCTGCTATCAAATTATTCCGTTCGTACGGATCGGCTTTTAGATCATACAGGTAATCCTCTAAGTAAACGTCACTGTCCGGGTCACTTCCTGTTTTCCCTGGGGCACGAACAGAGTATTTCCATTCTTTCGTCCTTATAGCCCGACCGCAGTGGCTTTCACTTATCTGCAAAAATACCTCGTCTTCCCAATTGGGCGCTGTTCCGTTCACGAGGGGTTGCAGTGACCTTCCACGCATGGAACTGGGTTTTTCCAGTCCAGAAGCGATTAGTATCGTAGGCGGCAGGTCTATCAGGCTGACAAGATTATCTATAACCAGGCCGCCTTTGAATCCTTCACCATATATAACCATTGGTATTCGGATGCAACTATCGTGGCACGAGCGTTTATACTCGCCATTTCTGGTGCGGAAGTGTGAACCGTGATCGCTTGTGAAAATGATTAAAGTATCATCTGCAATGCCAAGCTCATCAAGTTTTTTGCGTATGCGCCCAAGATTCTCATCAAGGCTGTTACAGCATCCGAGGTAGTCAGGAAAATTCTCTCGCCAGTCGCCCTGCGTGTCTACTAAATCACCGGGAATTTTGTAATTAGCCCATCGTTCTTTCGAGCCGTGCGGACCTTCATAGCGATTATGATCGTTCTGGTGATGCGGTTCTATGAAAGACAGGAACAGAAAGAAAGGCTTTTCACCGGTGCGCGTGCCGAGATATTCCAAAGCCCAGTCACCCAGAGCGTCCACACGGTATCGCCCTTCAGGAAAATCCCGCCTATTCATATTTCCATCAAACATGTGTCCGTCGTAGCTATGGCTTGTAAATTCAAGGGTGTCAGAGGCAAGCCAGAAATCTTTGTAACCACCACGCCTTTCGAGTGGAACTGGCTTGACTCGAAAATCGTCGGGTCCGCCTATGGGACCAGTTGAGGAAAGGTGCCATTTCCCGATGTAACCAACTTCGTAGCCAACCTCACTCAGCCACTTAGCTATCGTTGGTTCCTCAATTGGCAACAAACGATGGTTAGTGTGACAGCCAACCTCTGTTGGATACTTGCCCGTCTGGAGACTGGCACGAGCAGGTCCGCAAACAGGTTGGCAAGTAAAAGCGTATTCAAACCGCACTCCTTCAGCGGACATAAGGTCAAGGTTCGGCGTTACAGGCAATTCCTGCCCATAACAGCCGCAAGTATCCCATCTCTGCTGATCGGTGAAAAAGAATATGACGTTTGGATTTTTCATTGTTCCGTCTTAGTTGTTCTGCCAATCCTCTCTATTCTACTGCCTACGTAACCCAGACCATCTATCGTCTCTCCAAATCCGTTGAGCATTATCTGGTCGTTCAAAACTAGCACAGGCGGCGTTTCAGTCGTAACCAAGCAGGTTACATTGCTGAATGGTACTGCTATCTTTACTTCTTTTTCTCCCTGCTCTTTAATTACAAGATAGTCAGAATTGACTTCAACAACGGTATACGTATTGACAACCGACTTGCTCTTCTCTGTATTCCACATTGATATTGTTATGTCCTTCCCAAGATGTGTGTCCATGAGAGCCTTAAACGTCAGCTTTTGCTCTTTTTCCTTTCCGCATCCGCTGAAAATCAGACATACTGCCAAAAGGAACACCAAAAAAGAAACAAGGATAACGATTATTTTTTTCATGATTCTGATCCCCCTTTTAATTAATAGACAGTTCACTTTTTACATCTAAATGTTTTTCTCGTTAGATAATTCGTGTTAATTTCAGGACACGCATCAGCGTGTCCCTACGAAAAAAAGCATTTTGTAGCGACACGCTGATACGTGCCAAAAGATTAACACAAATCATTTCCTGAGAAAACAACTAAAGCGATTCATTTGCAACTTCCATCAAAGCCAGAATGTTCTCCACTGGAACATCCCCTTGAAGTGATTGTGATGGAGACAATATATACCCGCCGTTTTTTGCCATAATATCTCTTACTCGACGGGCTTCCTTCTTAACCTCATCGGGAGTGCCATAAGGTAATGTATCCTGTGTGCTGATACCACCCCAGAATGAGAGCTTATCCCCATAATTCTGTTTTAGCATCTGTATATCCATGCACTCAGGCTGAACCGGGTTCAGAACGTCCAAGCCCATCTCAACCAGTCTTGGAATAATTACGTCAATGCACCCGCATGAATGAACCCAAACGTCCTTGCCATAAGAATGTACGAGTTCATATTCTCTTTGCTCTCCCGGTGCAATCATATCTTCCCATACTTCTGGTGACATCAAAAGTCCTCGCTGTGAACCCCAGTCACTTCCTAGAAGAATACCGTCTATCTCAGGTATAGTCAGGACATTCTCCAGCATAACCATATTTTTCTCGATTATTGTATTCAAGAGTTTCTTCGCAAACTTTGGGTCGCCAGCCATATCTGCAAGAAAATTCTCTATGCCTCTTGAAAAATAGGCTTTTTCAAAATGTGAGCCATATATCATCACGAGAATGTATTTCCCTGTATTATCGCTTGCAGACTTGATTGAATCTGCAAGACCATCATAATTTCCACCGCCTATGACCTTTGCCTTAGAAGTAGGCGTATCCATGCCGTTCCAGTCGCTTTCCAGTTGATGCCAGTTCCACCATGGGATACCGATGCCATGCACGTAATTATCAACCAAACCTGATGGAATTTCCCCTAATTCTTTTTTTAGTGCTTCCCAGGCATCAGGACAGAAATCAATGAGGTATGGCACACGATCGGTAGCCTTATGCTGGATCGCCGCCTTAACGTATTCCTTTTTTGTCATTAAAATCCTCCTACTACTACACAGTTCAGTTGCAGTTAATTATCCAACCATTCTGATAAGAACGTTATTCATGATAGCACTTGTGTATAGCAAAGTCAATAACCTAGAAAAAAACGAAAAAAAAGGTTAAACCTTGACAGGAATATAGACGTTGTGATATACTCAGAATCCATTAACAATCTATGGTGAGGATAAACAAGGAGCCTTAATATATATGAGATACAAGAATGCTTCAAATACTCCGATCCTCTCCAAACGCTCTCACACCCTGACAACACCTATTACTTTAGTTATAAAGTCGTGCCTGTTTCTGCTTACGATCACTTTGTTACATTCAATCTCTATATGTAGTATGGCAGACTCTCAGGGCAATGGCACATCTGTGAAACTCATTAACTCAGATGCCAATGGTGTGACCGTAGAGTTTGGATTGAGCGGTCTGGAAATAAAAAACAAGGAATTTAATAACACTAATTACCAACTTATAAGCTATAAGGATTGCAGTTTCACGTCAGAGACAGGCAAGCCAAAATTACCCCTTTCACAAATCTTTTTAGGTGTTCCTCCATCGGTTTCTGTATCCGTTAGCATCGTTGATTCGACCTACTCAGATGTCTTTGGATATATTCCCGTGCCTGTTCCTGAAATAACCCAACACACATCACCCGATAGTCTGGATTATCTGGCAGAGGATTTTGCCATAGATAATGAGTTCTATCGCCAGAACAAGCTTTATCCTGCCCAGAACGCAAATCTCGTCTACGAAGGCAATGTCAGGCATCAGCGTGTCGTTGTCCTTGAGTTAAGCCCAATTCAGTATAATCCCGCTTTGAAAATGCTCAGGAAATATACAAAGCTCGTGGTAAGGGTAAACTTCTCTGGAAACAATTTAGCCCCATCAAAAACCTATAAGGATCGGGACGTTGAATTTGAAAATACCTACAAAAGTCTGGTGCTTAATTATGAATCCGCCAAAAACTGGAGGGTAGCATCGTCTCCTGAAGCCCGGTTGGCTCCACGCTCACCAAAATTACAAGCACTTAAAATTTTTGTCGGACAAAAAGGCATATACAGGCTTAATTACGCCATGCTCAAAGGTGCAGGCATAGACCCGTCCAGTATAGACCCAAAGACCTTCAAAGTCCGCTTCCTTGATTCAGAAGTTCCCATCTACGTATACGGCGAAGCCGATGGCAAATTTAATACTGAAGATTATATAGAGTTCTTTGGCGCAAAACCAAGCAGTATCTATACCCGCTGGAACGTTTACTGGCTGACGTGGGGGGGCAATAGAGGCGCCAGAATGGTTCAAAAAAGTGGTACTCCTGTTTCACCAACAGCCACTGAAGTTACCTTTTTTAAGTCTAAAGTGCATTTTGAAGAAGATCACCTACACCACAAACTTCAGCATACCCCCGGTGATCTAAATGATCCTGAATCGTGGTTTGAATCCCGTGACCACTGGTTCTGGACAGGCATCGAAAATGGCTCTCCTAAAAATGAAGTTACAGTCAGCTTTCCAGTATACGATCCGGCACAAAGCCTTTCTAAGCCTGACTTTAATATAGAACTCGTGGGATGCACAAACTTTGAACACGAGGTAATGATCTCTGTCAATGGGTATAGAGTAGGAGAGGAAGCTAAGTGGAACAGTCAGGACGCATACCAGTTCGATGGGCAGATACCGATAAATGCTGTAAACGAAGGCTTTGATAACGTACTTCGCCTTGCTCGAATTGGCACAAATCCCGAAGATGGTTCAGATATGGATAGCTATCCGTATCAGGTATATCTTAACTGGTTTGAGCTAGGCTATTTCCGAAAGCTAATGGCAGTTAATGACTCTCTTGAATTTTCAACTCCTGAACAAGCAGAACCGAAGCCATTAATCAGCATCAGCCTTGAAAACAGGATCAATCTTGATAAGAGCAGAATCCCAACGGAGTTACAGCAGAAGTTTAGAAATGTCGGCATATCACTTTCTGAGAAAGCTGTTTTAACCGTATTGGAACCCGGGATTAGATGGATGGTAACTGATAACCAGCAGACGTTCCTCATTAGGAAAGAGATTGATAAGCTGAGTGTTTACGCCAACGAAACCAACGATTACACCGTCAGTGGATTCCTGAACAATGACGTTGAGGTATTCCAGCTTTCAGGCAATAATGCAGTCTGTAAGTTTAAGGACGTAAGAGTAAAAGAATACAAGCTGAATCAGGACGATAAGGATAGAATAAAACAAATAGTGATGTATGGCAGGGACGACAGTGTTACAAATCCTAAAGTTCCTGACGTTGCCTATTCAGCCACTTTTGAGGACGATGGAGGGCAATCCTTCGATTATATAGCAGTTACTTCATCAAGCATCCTGAGTCCAGATCGGCTTGAGCTTGATACACCGTCCAATCTAAAAGACACGTCTAACCGTGCCGACTATATCATTATCTCACATCCAATGTTTATTGATTCGACAAAAAAACTGGCTGATTGGCGCTCAAGTGCGGCTGGCGGAAACTTCTTAACCCGTGTTATAGACGTTACAGACGTATATGACGAGTTTGCTAATGGAATGGTTAGTCCACACGCCATAAAAGATTTCCTGACGTATGCCTATCACAATTGGACACCACCAACTCCATCTTACGTTCTTATATTCGGTGACGCCACTTATGACTTCCTCGGAATTGATAAGAAAGCTTACAAAGAAGCACCTGAATTAATTGGATTCATACCTTCTTTTTACATCAAGACAACGTTTGGACAAACAGCAGTGGATCACTGGTACAGTACCATTGATGGAAATGATGGTTTTCCGGATATTCATTTGGGGCGCATACCAGTTGAAACAGTAGAAGAAGCAGAAGATGTGATCGTAAAAATCATGGCAAATGAATCCGGGCGTGTGAACGGTCCCTGGCGTAAGCAAATAGTATCCATAGCTGATGATGAGACTCATGCCGCAGGGGATGAGATATTTCAGGAAGGGCTTGAGGATGTCTGGAAGAATCATACACCCGTAGCTTATGATACTACAAAAATATACCTGAAAGACATTATAAAACAGGTTCAGCAGGATACTAATGAGAAGAGAATACCATCGGATGTAACCCAGAGTATGATTATGGATTCATTCGCCAAAGGTGCTGTCATTGCTCAATACGCAGGGCATGGCGGAAGGCACGTCTGGGCGCACGAGATAATATTCAGCATAACGGACATAGATGAGCTAACGGAGACTGAAATATACCCCTTTCTTATGGTTTATAGCTGTTATAACGGATACTTTGACATACCGGGAGAACTCAGCATGGCAGAAGGTATGCTCAGAGCCAAAAGAAAAGGCGTAGTTGCAATGTTCAGCGCAACAAGGCTGACCTATGGTCCAGGAAACGTGTCACTGAATAACTTTATGTTCGACAGCATATTTAAAGACAAGTTACTCAGAATAGGACAGGCAATCACTGTATCCAAAACAAGGGTTTTAAAGGAAGAGGGATTGATGTGGTTAAGCCAGATGTACGAATATACGCTTTTTGGCGATCCTGCATCAAGGCTGAATTTACCCGATTACGAAGTCCATCCACAAACAGCGAATGCTTCTGTATCACCGGGGGGTAAACTTGAAGTCGCTTCCGGGCAAGTAACAAAATTAGCAGGCGGACAACCTGTTACCGTTAATGGCAATATGACAGCAACCGTTCTCTATCCAAACGAAAGCAAAGACGTCAAGGACGTATCCATAGCAAACGGCATTTATCCTGCTGTATCTTATGATGTTCCAAAGAACGTGACAGGCGGGCAGGGCATACTGAAACTATACGGTCAGAATGGTTCCGAAAGTGTTGTTGGCGGAATGGAGTTCAGTGTCAATCAACCGTTTTTTGTCAATATAAGTCATGAGATCATTGATGATCAACTTCAGATTTATGCACAGATAGACGATGACGCTGGCGCATCAAAACTGAAATCCGTTGTCTTGATATACGGTGGTATTGAATCACCGATGGAATTCGATCAAAACAAAAAGGCATACAAAGCACAGTTGCCTGCAAAGCTTTTGTCTCAATCAAATAGTTTATTCTATCAAATAAAGGCAGTGGATGTAGATGGCAACTCTATAATCAGTGATCAAATAAATATAAATTTACCATCAAAACCCAATCTGCTAGTAGCTCGCACACCAGAGAATTCTGAACCTAATATCAGTTATACCTATTCGTTTCAGCTTCAAAAATGGGGTATAAGCGTTGAGATCATGAATGCCAGCAATACTGCTATGTCAGGTTCGGTTCGAGTGATGGCTTTTGACGGAAATCCAGACCAAAATAATGATAGAATCGTTGACAATAATGCCAAAACTCTCGGTGAAGCGACTGTTAGCGAAAAGGATTGGACACCACTATCAGACCAGCAAACACAAACAGCATCCGTATTTATACCATATTCCCTGCCGATGGGAAGGCAGATGATTTTCGTATGGGTTGATCCTGTGCTTGATGTAAACACTGTTTTAGGTGCGTATGATGAGGAAAACGAAAACGATAATGTATCATTCAAGATTATTGACGTTGCAAACGCTTTCCTTATACCGGGGCAGGAGGCATCAGTAAAAAGCACCGACAACGTATTTCAAATAACAACACAAATAGACAGCGTTAAACAGGATAAAACCATCTCGGTTGAAAATACTGAAAATATCAATATCCCAAATAGCCAGCCGTCCATTTCTTTTGTAGCGTTGAAAGGATATATTCTGCACGATTCATTAAGCGAGGTTGGGAAATTATCTCCAGCCGCACAATTCGATAAGCCAGTATCGCTTAAAATGATGTTCGACTTTACACCTTTGAAAGATGACATAAAGAAAGGGTTGGGACTTAGCGGAATCCCTGATAGCCAATTGGAAACCGGGCAGTTGGAGGTTATTGAAAATATTCTGAAAGACCGTATCTCAAACGTAGGGATTTATATCTGGTACGAATCGGCTAAAAGATGGGCACGCTTGCCATCAAAGACGGTTCTGGATGCTAACGGCGGCCTACTGCATACAGTTCAGGCTTTCATGATTAATGATGTTAAAAACAACACTGGTAACGGCGTAGTAAACTCGGTATACGTGGATGAAAATACAAATGCCCCTGTTGATGATTGGTTCATAAACTTCACTAACACCGATCACTTCAACCTCGAAGGAAGCAAAACAGGAGTTATAAAGAAGGACGGTCAGGTATATATAGGTACAGTTGGCGAGGAATTTTATGACAAGGTTACAGGTATACATCTCAAAATTACATCCGGCACGGTGCCGTTTGGCTCTAATGATAAACTAAAATTCAATACTGTCGAGGGCGGTACTATTGAAGCAGAATCCGAATGGTCTGGTATTTTCAGCCTGATATTGAGCAGTGATAATCGTCCACCGAATATTAAAATTGATGTAGCAGATCAGAATTTTGCTGACGGAGACGTAGTTTCATCCAAGCCGAGAATTCACGCTCTCATATCTGATGACAACGGGATTGATTTACTGTCTCGTAAAGTGGATATTCTCATGAGTATGGATGCAGGTGAGTTTGAGCCAGTCAGTCAGGAGGATTATACGTTAGGAGAGGATACTGCATCAAATGACGTTGCAGTGAATTACGTCCCCGGTAATCTGGAACCCGGCAGTTACGAAGTCAAATTTCAGGCTTATGACCTTAATGGCAATCTTGGTATTAGATCAATCAAGTTTAAGGTAAAAAGTGAGTTTGAGCTTGAAAAGAAATCCTTGATGAACTATCCAAACCCATTTGAGCGTGAGACTGACGTAACGTTCCAATTGAGTTCTGTCGCAGATGAGGCTACCGTCAAGATTTACACAGTAGCAGGTAGATTAGTTAGAACGTTAGAAGATCAGAACATTGTAAACTTCGTCATGATACATTGGGACGGAAGGGACGAGGATGGTAAAGAAGTTGCCAACGGTGTTTATTATTACAAACTCAGGTTAAAACGTCAGGGCAGAAAAGACATCGTTGAAATAGGAAAAATGTTGAAACTTAAATAATCTACCCCCTTCCCCCCTTTAGCTAAAGGGGGGAAGGGGGGATTTGATTAATTTTTATTTATTACCCGATTATTTAGTTAAACTTCATAAGAAGAGAATTAGGCAAAATTCCCCACTTGAGAGGGGAAACACGTCTGCATCAGCAGACGTGAGGGGTGTGTGAAATAACGCAGGTTGAAGCCTGCGACTACCGAATGGAAAATTAACAGATGTTTGGATTAAAATATTTACATAATCTATATTTAGCTTGTATATTGCTTCTTATCTCGTGTTTTCCGGTGATGGGCGCAGAGAAGTACGCAGGCGAATTCTTGAGTCTTGGTGCAGGTGCAAGAGCTTTAGGCATGGGTGGAAGTTTTACTGCCGTCGCTGATGATGGCACGTCTGCTTACTGGAATCCCGCCGGACTTGGAGGGCTGAAACGCACCGAATTAACCTTCATGCACACAACGATGTTTGGTCTGGACAAATACGATTACCTTAACTGCGTTCAACCATTCGGTAAAACGGGGACATTTGGGCTTAGTTGGGCTAGGTTGGGCATAGATGACATCCCTTTGACGTTGCTTCCAAATTCTAATCCCATAAGCGCATCTAATCGCCCGTTTATATCCAGCTATATGCAGGATACTGAAAATGCCTTTATGCTGTCTTATGGCAAACGACTAAAAGCCAGCGTATTAAAAGACGTTCAAATTGGAGGAACACTCAAGTTCATATACAATTCTGTATCTAGGGCTAACAGAAACGCCATCGGTTTTGGTGGTGATGTAGGGCTTATCTGGAGAGCAAGTTTTTTATCAGATAAACAAGAGCCAAATTCTTCGGACATATCTCTAGGTGTAATGGCTCAGGACTTTTTCAAGACAAGACTTATATGGAATACTACTTCATCTCCGTCACACACTGATGTAGTTCAGCCGAACCTTAAGGTAGGGGTCGCTTATACAAGAATGTTCCCCAGCATTTCGAGTCATGCGCTGTATTCCATTGATGCTAACACGAGGTACGGTCTGGAAATGCGCTATGGTGTGGAATACGTCCTTGCTGATCTTTTATCTCTGCGTGTTGGACTTCAGGGGAGTGACTTTACCGCAGGAGCGGGATTAAACGTGTCGTTTACAAAGGGAGAATCTGGATTGAGTTTCATCGTTGACTATGCATTTCTCAGCCACGAGCTTGGAAATACCCATAGAATATCAATTATAACCAAATTTTAGTGCTTTAACCAGTAATTTCTGGTTAGAAAATTGCATCAATCACTCCCAAATCTAAACCACTTCGTTTTTTTATATTAAATTTTATTCGTAACAGCAAGTCAATCTAGTATCAAGCAACAGATGCAAAATGGGATGGCTCTACATAAGTAAAAGGCACGCGTTTTGTCGGGGATTCCTGAAAGTGAGAGAGTTTTAAGAATTGATTAACAGGTGCGGTTGTTAATGCACGAAACACTAATTCTCGCAAATCTTTCGGCAATTCCTCAAGTTTATCAAGCGGATAACTTCGTGGTCCATACTCCGTTTGTTCGGTGAGAATTGAAAAATGAAGAAGAGTTAAGCTAATAACTTGTCCAGTTTTCGGAATAAGTCTTAGCAAAATGTGTTCTGTCAATTCAACGCCTGTTGCGGGCTTATTCTCACCAAAGAAAATGTCCAATATATCTTCATTTTCAACTTTTGATGTGAAATGATCTTGTAAACCCGCATAAAATGGACATTCAATTTTTTAAAAAGCGAAAAAACACCTTGTAAAAGCCCATTTTACCTTGTTTATTTTAATTTCACATCAAAGGTTTTCATCATATACCAAGCGTATTGTCTCTCCGTTTACAGTTTTGACTTCTGTTTTTTGTAATTTCAAATCACTCCTATTAACCAGCGAACTTCGCCACCATCTCTGATACTTTGTCAAACTGAGGCTTGAGTTATTTTGTAGGTTGGATTGAGGAACGAAATCCAACATAATATTAGTATAGTCGGGTTTCATTGCTTCAACCCGACCTACTGATTATTTATTACTAACACTCACTGTTTGATCATACCCCAAGTTGATGTAATCTGGCTTTTACTTTCAATAGATAATGAACCACCAGCATAAAGCGTATAACCATTGCCTGATGAATCCTTATATTTTGTTGCGTTCAAGCCTTCATCAAAATGCCATAATGCAAGTGTTTTTTCATCAGCCTGAAAGCGTCTTGGCGGATCGATCTGATTTTCTCCATCAAGGACATCATAACGCCAGCCCTTTGATATGCGTATCTCATCAATATATCCTTTCAGGGATGAATACTCACTACTTACTCTTGGCACTCCCACCCCGCCTACATAAAATGGACGTCCATATACTTTGAATTCGCTATCTTTATCACAGCTTCCGTGACTGTTATTCATGCCATCTCTATAAAACGCATCATGAACAGGACCGGTTCCACGAACTAAATATGCAAAGTGTATCCATCTCTTTAACGGTTGTCCTTCTGAGCTTATTGCATCGGTTCCTCTGCATCCTGCAACACTAAACGAGAATGCTAATGATCCGTCAGGCAAATTCCAAATAGGGTTTGGTCCTCTTGCTATTACGTCATATTCGTCTTGTCGGTAGATCAAAACCCATCCATCTTTCCAACTCTTGGGCAGTTCATTAAGATAAAACCAACCCTCAATCGTAATGCCATCAGGAGTATAGGCATCAAAAACATTTTGGTAATCCCCGAATACATAGCCTTCTGGACGAAGTTCTAAAAAGCTTTCAAGAGATAATGAGGGTTGCGCTTGAATGATTAGCACTATTAGTATAATTAATATCTTATAGATGCTCATACGGTATTTCATAGCATTCCCCTTCGTGATTTGATCTACTTCCGCACCCGATTAGCTTTTGAGCAATATTTGTGCCAGTATTCAGGCAAATTGCTCTTTATGGCATTTTTAGTGAGATTATGCCATTCATTTGCGTAACTCAGCTTATGCAGTTTGCCCTAAAAATGATCAAATTTGCCATTTTATGCACAATATGGTGCAATGCCTTTTTAATTGAAATACCGCATTTATCTACTCTATTTGACAAGGGATTTATTAATTAACTGCTGAACTTTGCCACTGTCTCCGATACTTTGTCGAACTGAGGCTTGAGAGCAGGATATAGGTCACGATATATCTGGTAATACTCGTTGTATATCTTTTTATTGGCTTCGATTGGCTGAGTTTGGGACGTGATTTCCACGATTGCATCTGTCGCTTCTTCGATACTGCTGTAAACACCAGCACCAACTCCCGCCAATATTGCGGCACCGAAAGCAGGACCTTCTGCAATATTTATGGTGACAACCTCTGCATCATAAATATCCGCCTGCATCTGTCTCCAGAATGCGCTTCTAGCACCACCACCCGTTGCACGAATCTGTCCAACGTCAAGCCCTAGATTTTTGATTATCTCAAGGGAATCCCGCATACCAAAAGTAACGCCTTCCATGACAGACCTGACGAGATGCTCCTTCTTATGCCTCAGAGTCAGTCCGAAGAAAACACCTTTAGCATTGGCATCACCGTGTGGAGTTCTTTCACCTATTAGGTACGGTAAGAATACAAGTCCCTCACATCCCGGTTCTACCTGAGACGCTTCCTTTGTGAGTATTTCATAAGGATCGACGCCAGCTTGTTTCGCCTGCCAGACTTCCTTATCACCGAGATTGTCTCTGAACCATCTGAACGCACCGCCCGCTTGAAGCATGACTCCCATTATATACCATTTGTTAGGTACGCAGTGGCAGAACGTATGCGCTCTAAGGCTTGGATCAACTTCCGGTGTATCGGTTGGAGTAAGCATGGTTCCAGAAGTTCCGATGCTTGCAGATGTGCGTCCTGTAACCACTATTCCGTTGCCGACAGCAGTACATGCGTTGTCTGCCCCACCGCCGATAACTGGGGTTCCGGGCTTGAGTCCTGTCATCTCTGCGACTTTCGGGGTAATCCTTCCGCAAACATCTATGGACTCATAACATGGAGGCATCAGATCAGAGGAAACGCCCAATCTGTCTAAAACTTCCTGCGACCATTTTCTGTTGCGAACATCAAAAAGTATCGTGCCTGCCGCATCTGACATTTCAGTAGCGATCTCACCTGTCAGGCGGAATCTGACGTAATCTTTGGGAAGCATCATTTTATCTGCTTTCTCGTAAACGTTAGGCTCGTTGTCACGAACCCAGATGAGCTTTGGCGCAGTGAACCCTTCGAGAGCAGGATTACAGGTGCTTTTTACGAGCAGTTCCTTACCTACTTTCTCTGTTATGTAGTGGCACTGCTCAGTCGTCCTGACGTCACACCAGAGAATCGCCGGTCTCAGTACGTTATGGTTCTTGTCTAGAAGTACAAGCCCGTGCATCTGTCCAGATAAACTGACTCCACAAATATCATCTGGCTTCACTTTTGACTGAGTAATGACGTTATTTATGGTTTTTACCGTCGCCCGCCACCAGTCTATTGGGTCTTGTTCAGCCCATTTGGGACGAGGTGTGCTGAGTGGATATTCCTCAAGAGAGCTTGCTATGAGTTTCCCCTGCTTGTCAATAAGGATTGTCTTCGTTCCTGTCGTGCCAACATCAATTCCTATCAAATACTCCATATAAAGTCCTCCATTCAGAGATTTCATTTAGTTCAGGATATAGTCAAAAGGATTGACTCGTTGACCGCAATTCCTGACTTCGTAATGAAGATGACTACCTGTTGACCTGCCGGTGCTGCCAACATAGCCTATTATATCGTATCTTTTTATCTTTGCCCCGGCGTATGATGCAAAGCTATTCAGATGCCCATATACTGTGGAATATTTATCATCGTGCCTTATGACGACGTAATTTCCATATCCCACGCTTTGCCCCATCACAACTACGGTACCATCAGCCGTTGCCATTACAGGCGTTCCCGTAATGGCTGGAATGTCTAATCCCTGATGGTATTCCAGAATTCCTGTAAACGGGCTGATTCGGTATCCAAACCCGCTACTAATAGAATATTGACTGTGCAAATCCACCCAGACTGGACAGATGGACGGAGTAGTTGAGAACCTTGTCAGTTTCGAGTTTGCATCCCTGATCAAGTCATTAATGTCGGATCTCAACAGCATAGCCTCCATCATAGCGAAACTCATGTCTGCTTTCAAATCATTGATAATCTCGTCAGGTGAGTTAAGATCATCGTAAGCTAAATCTGTTTCTTCCGGACCACCCTTTCCAGACAGCGCAGATGTTTCAGGCTTGCTTTTTCTTAAACTTGCATTGCTTATATCAACACCCAGAAGGTTCTTAAAATCCTGACAACTTTCTTTGATGTTTGCCAGTTCTATTTGAAGTTTCTTGAAGTCCTTCTGAAGCAACTCATATTTCTGAATTGCGGATTGAGTTTCTCGTGTCTGTTTCTGATAGGTATTCCAGATTTTCAAAAAACCGAACGAAATGCTTGACGTACCAATAATTACAACAAAGATTGATATGATTATCATGCTGGCTCTTGAGATCGAGAACGTTTTCATCGGTTGTCCTGCAAAGGACATGATAGCAACAGTGTATATTTCCTTTCTCATTTACATGCTCCTCAAACGTATTCAGGATTTAATCTGTATGCAAGGTTTGACAGGGAAGGTGAGAAATATTACTCCCAATCACCCCATAAAATAATATCGCTCAATTTATAACAAAATAGTCTTAATGCTTTTGAGCAATCAGAGATGATCTTACATGCAACATTGAATCCATCAATTGCTGACCAAGCAGGGAACGGGGATTTTGTTAAGCCGCTTGATTGTTTTCATTTGCTACACACTATGATAAATTGAGCGAATAATATTAAAGACTTACTATTACTCGACTTTGTCCATTTCTTTTAAAGAATGGACTTTTCAGTTTCAAGATTGTCAGACATGTCACGACATGTGTCATAGTCTAAAACATTATAAATACAGATAATTCAAGATTCTTAGTGTGATAATGTTACGACAGAATATTACAAAAATATAGAGTCAGATAATTCGTAATGTCTGGTTTTTTACCAGACCTTTCCTAATTCTTTATTAGCATCTTGATTGCTCTCTTATGATCTATGCTTGTGGATGCTTATGATAATTGGGTTTAAACTTTACCTAAAATGGCTTCAGACATCCGTATCAAAATTAAACAAAAAGTGCCAAAGTCGAGTATAACGTAGCAATGGCATTTATTATATCATATATCGAAATTTTGTCAAAAAGCAATCTTCAAATCCAGATATATCGTAACGTTAGTTATATCATTTTTTAACATGGATTTTTACTTGACATACAAAAATTGATCTGATATTCTGTAAGATGGTTACTGGAGATATGGGTGAATAATATTTTGCTGTTTAACGATCTTGGGTATAAAGTAACCAGACTTTATTCGGAGGAACAAAAATGGAAATTTCCACACGCAAACGTGACAATGTTGCGATACTAGACATCAGGGGAGAGATCATAGGCAATGCCCGATTTGATCTTAACACAGCTATACAGGAGCAAGTTGATTCCGACGTCACGGGTCTGATAATCAATCTTGACGAAGTTCCAATGATGGATAGTGTTGGGCTTGGTATGCTGGTAGCGGCTTACACCTCACTTACTAAAAAGGAAAAGAAAGTAGTTCTGCTAAACGTTGGCAGGTCAGTCAGGTATCTTCTCGTTGTAACCAAGCTTGATCAGATATTTGAAAAATACGATGACGAAAACGAGGCTGTTGAAAGCTTTAAAAAATAAGAAAATTTATACGCACCGAAAATTTGATTTATTACATTCTGGGTGCGTACATTTATTTATAACAGTTTTATTAATAACACGAGGTAAACTGTAATGCAGATCGCTGACAGACTTAGTAAGATTCCACCTTACCTTTTCATGGAGCTAAGGAACAAGATTGCCAGAGCAAGGGCTGAAGGTATTGACGTTATAAGCCTTGCAATAGGAGACCCTGTTGATCCTACACCTACACCGATAATAGATGAGCTTTGCAGGCAGTCCTATGACCCTGAAAATCACAGGTATCCGACAGACGAAGAAAAAGGCATGATGTCGTTCCGCAAGGCTGTTGCTGATTGGTACGCAGAACGCTATAAAGTATCACTTGACCCAAAAACAGAAATACTTGCATTAATCGGTTCCAAAGAAGGATGCCACCATTTCGCCCTTGCAGTCGTAAACCCCGGAGATACTGTCCTGATGACTGACCCCGGTTATCCTGCGTATCGTGCAAGCATATTCATAGCCGGTGGTGAACCCTACCACGTACCTATAAGACCAGAAAACGGTTATCTCCCAAAATTTGATGAAATTCCATCAGACGTGGCAAAAAAAGCTGTCGCCATGTTCCTGAACTATCCGAATAATCCAACTGGAGCAACCGCAACACCTGAGTTTTTTAAGGAATTAGTTGATTTCGCCAAATCTTACGATGTAGCTATCTGCTACGATAACCCATACAGCGAAGTCGTATTTGATGGTGAAAAGCCAAAAAGCCTGCTTGCAACTCCCGGTGCCAAAGACGTGGCAGTAGAGCTAAACTCACTCTCCAAGCCATTCAACATGACAGGATGGCGTATCGGTATGGCAATGGGCAATCCTGAACTTATTTCAGCCATATCCAAAGTCAAAGAGAACACAGATTCAGGTATATTCACCCCCATACAATACGCAGGTATCAAGGCGATCAGAGATTGTCAGGATAACATCAGCAGCATGCTGTCAATATACGAAAAAAGGCGCAATCTCGTTCTTGGTACACTCAAAGAGCTTGGATGGAAAGACTACAAGCCATCCAAAGGTACTTTCTATCTCTGGATTCCGGTGCCAAAGGGTTCAACTTCGATTGATTTCACGACATTTTTATTTGAGAAGGCAGCAGTCGTTGTTGCGTCTGGTTCTGCTTATGGAAAATATGGTGAGGGATTTATCAGAATATCGCTGACTGTTCCCGAAAAACGACTCGTTGAAGCTATGGAACGAATCAAGAAAGCGATGTCAAACAGCTAAAAAATTCCGATACGGATAAATCATAAGAGCAAATCAGAAGTAATGACAACTTTAAACTTCCTGCAATTATTATCAGGAAAAGGAGTGTAAAATGAGAAAGTTTGTTATATGTTTTATGCTTTTGTTTGCCTTATTTTTCAGTTCCGTTTCTCTAGCCCAATAGGATGTAAGAGATTTATCCATCACCATACTCTTTGATAACTACCTGTTTAAAGAGGGATTAAGCATAGGATGGGGATTTTCTTGTCTGGTTGAAGGAACAGAAAAAACGATTTTATTCGACATTGGAAGTAGCGTAGTATCTTCAAACATGGAGAAACTTGGGATCAACCCAAAAGTAGTAGATGTCGTCGTTTTCTCTCACATTCACTACGATCACACAGATGGGGCGATGAGTTTTTGGGCACAGAATAATAACGTTACTGTATATATTCCAAAATCATGGCCAGAGATCGTTAAAAAAGTAATTAAGAATTCAGTGAGAGAATGTATAGAGACTATAGAACCGGTGGAATTGTGTGATGGAGTTTATTTAACAGATGACCTTTTATCAACAATTGGCGGGGGTTCAGGAACAGTATTTGGTGTATTTGGCAGTATATCAGAGACGAGGGAGCAGGCTTTAGCGATAAAAACATCCAAAGGATTGGTTATAATAACGGGCTGCGCCCACCCTGGTGTAGTGAAGATAGTCCAAAGGGCAAAGGAGATAACTAAGGAGAAAGACGTTTACCTATTAATAGGCGGATTCCATCTGCTCGATATGGGGGTTGATCAGGTAAAAAACATCATCAATGAACTGAAAAATGAGAATGTAAAGAAAGTATCACCTACCCATTGCACGGGTGATTCTGCCATTGCATTATTCAAGCAAGAATACGGAGATGATTACGTTTCTGCTGGTGTTGGTAATAAAATAATAGTAAATAGCGCCTTTCTACAATCAACTGTTATACATTCACAGGGCAAACTAGCAACAATATGGGCATCTATTAGAATTTGTCCATGATGATGAAAGTATCAAGGAAGCAAAAATGATTATAAATACCCATGCACACATAGGAATCTCAAGAGTTTTTGATCACGAATTCACCGAAGAAGAGCTTATAAACGGCATGGATAAATATGGCGTTGACGTTTGCATCGTTCAGTCGCTTATCGGACCTGACCATTATAAGAAATATCATGATGACATATACGAGGCATCAATACGCCATCCAAAACGTATATTAGGCATGGCTGCTTTCTCACCGCACATAGATAAGGATGAGTATTTTGCAGAAGTCGAACGCTGTGTTAAAGAGCTTGGGTTTGTAGGTTTAAAGCTTCATCCGCTTGAGACGGCTGTTGACCCAACGTCAGTTGATGGAAGAACAGCTTTTGAGGCGGCTACGGCGTTTGGTATCCCGTTGATGGTTCATACAGGGATGGGGATTCCCTTCGCAAGCCCTACAAAGCTGATTCCCCGTGCCAGAGAATTTCCGCACCTACCTATTATTATGGCACACGCCGGTTTTAATATCTATACACCCGATGCTATGGTTGCGGCTGAAGTCTGCCCTAATCTCTATTTTGAGCCGTCATGGTGCAGTGGCCAATCCATTGGGCAGATGATAAGTAAGTTTGGATCAAACAGAGTTATGATGGGATCAGACTGGATTTCAAATTATCCTGTGGAGAAATTAAAGATAGACCTTCTTGAACTTGATGATAATGACAAAAATCAGGTTCTTTGTGAAACCGCAAAAACCGTTTTCAAGCTAGATAAAAGGATATAAACTTATGGAAAATAAAACAAAGGCTAAATTGAAACGTGGGGAAATTGCAATAGGACATTTTATACTGGAATTTGCGACCCCCGGTATCGGGCAAATGATAGCAAACGCAGGCTGTGACTATGTGATCTTCGACATGGAACACTCTAGCATGACTCAAGAGGTAATCCGACAAGCGATTCTGTCAGCTAAAGCGGCAGGGATCACGCCTGTTGTAAGGGCTCCCGATACAGAATATTTCCTGATGTCACGTCCCCTAGATGCTGGCGCAGAGGGAATAATGGTACCGAGAGTTGAATCACGAGATCAGACGCTCAAGATTATAGAATCTGTTAAATATCCACCAATCGGTATACGAGGTACAGCCTTCGGGATCGCACATGACGATTACAAAGGCGGAGACATGGCACTCGGAACAAGAAAAGCCAACGAAGAGACGCTAATAATCGTCCAGACAGAAACAGCAAAATCTGCCGATAATGTTGATCAGATACTATCCGTTGAAGGCGTTGACGTAGCGTGGATCGGGCAGGCAGACATGACAGTTTCTCTTGGGATACCGGGTCAATACGATCATCCCAAGTTCCTCAAGGCTTTGGATAAAATAATCAACGCATGTGAAAAATACGGCGTAGCCCCGGGCTTCATACCCATCACAGTTGAAGAAGCAAACATGATGATTGACAAAGGTGTGCGATGTATTGCATATTCCGCCGATGTTTTCCTGTATTCCTACTTTCTAAAAGAAGGTGTCAGGCAGATCAAGGAACACATTGCTGGAGATAAGAAAAATCCTGTTGAAAAAGGAAAACAGCCTGAGCCAAACAAAGATGAAAAAGTCCGTGTCATTGACCTTGGCGGTGGAAGAAAGTACCGTCTGACGTGGTAGTGCTTGATTGAATTTTCATATTAAGGATAAAAGATGAATCCATCTTTTATCCTTAATTTTTATCCATAATAATTATTAAAATTGAACTCCGATAGGAGTGAAATATTTATAGAAAATGTAACAAATAGAAATTTTAGCTCCGAAGGAGCGATATGTTCATCAAAATTAAAGATGTCGCTCCTCTGGAACTTTAATTTTTGTATTTATTGTCTCTATAAATATTTCACCCCGCTGGGGTTCAGGAAATGGTGTTTTTAATGACTAACGATTGAAAGGACTTTTGTAGGTTGAACCCGTTTGTTATATCCATTATATTGATTTCAACTTTTATGCACGCCTCATGGAATCTGCTGGCAAGGCAAAAAAAATCAGAGCATTTATTTTACGAACGGATGCAAATTGTCGTTATCCTTTTGGGATTCATCCCCGCAGTCGTAAGTGAATATCTAACTCGTTCCATTCCACCGAGAGCTTGGCTTTACGTATCTTTTTCGGCTGTTTCATGTGGGGTTTACTATTTCTCTCTGGCAAATTCGTATAAAGTAAGAGATTTCACAACTGTCTATCCTGTGGCACGCTCATTGCCTGTACTGCTAATGGGAATTGTTGATCTAGCACGAGGTAGAACACCGACAATATTTGGCTGGATCGGAATGTTTTTAGTTGCATTCGGGTGTACATTATCACCGCTTGAGTCAATCCGTGAAATCAGTCCGAAGAAATATCTGAATAAAGCAAGTTTCTGGATGCTTCTTACAGCAATGGGAACAGTAGGATATTCGACTTTCGACAAATTCTCATCGGAACTCGTTAAACCGGGTTTGGCAACAGCACTCAGATATGGGTATTTTTTCTCCGCTCTTTCTGGTATATCGTATATGATAATCAAAAGATTGTTTGTGCTTAATAAAAAGGATAAAAACAACTCCAATCAAAAACTTGGATGGTATATACCAGCACTGGGAGGAATATTTAACTTTAGTGCTTATGGTCTTATATTGTGGGTGTATCAGTTAGTAAGGCGTGCAAGCTACGTAGTAACGTTTAGACAGTTTAGCATAGTAATAGGTGCCATCGCCGCATTTATCTTGTATCACGAAAAAGGCTTTGCTGTACGGATGACTGCTGTATTCACTATAACTTTGGGGTTAATCATTATTGCATTATGGGGAAAATAGGGTATATTTTATTTTTCCCTCGATTTCTCTCCTTTAAGGCGAATGCTGTCTTAATTCCCTTCCAATTCTCTATCAACAAAATACAACATCAAAACAGGTTCTTGAAAATTTATGACAAATGTGAGATAATGTTTTGTCAATAAATGTTGGCATCTGTAAAGTGATACCATTTTCCGATTTAAATACAACATTGGTAGTCGCATCCCTTTAGGGTGCGCTTCCGCAGGCTAAAGCCTTCGGCTACCATTATGTAGTGTTTCAATTGAAAATTGGTATGAGCCATTCTGGAAATAAAATTTTCATACAAACTGGAGTGACCAAGATGGCTGAAAATAAGCTTACAGCGGCACAAACAGCCGCACTCGAAAAGATCAAAGAGTTGATCAAGGAATACGCCTTTACCTCAAAACCGTCCTTCCTATACACTCAGAAGGAATCTCTGAGAATTATAGAAAAGGACTTGTGCAGATTGGATGCTGATTACATAATCAAATATCAGATACCAGATGAGATAATCAAGGCTTTAGCAAAAGAAACTTATGATGCTCTAATGGGAAAGAATTATTACGACAAGGCTATCTTATTCGCTGAACATTATAAACTCTAAAGGGGGTACAGTCATGAAAACTATAAAAGTAGCGATAGCGTATCATTCTGAGACTGGCAATACGAAAAGAATGGCTGAACTTGTCAAAAAGGGATGCGACAGTGTAAGTCACGTTGAGTCAAAAATTATGAGTATAGATGACGTTGATGAATCTTACGTTGCCAGTGCCGATGCAGTCATAATGGGCTGTCCCACTTACGAAGGAACTCTAAGCTGGCAGATGAAGAAGTTTCTTGATACTATATCCGTAAATCTTGAAGGGAAACTCGGTGGAGTATTTGCCTCGCAGAATTGGCCCGGCGGAGGTGGTGCGGATTTAACTGAAATAACTATCATCGCCGGTATGCTGGTGCGTGGGATGATGATCTATTCTGGCGGGATCAATCGTGGAAAACCATTCCTACATTTTGGTGCTGTATCAGAAAAATCCCCCATCGGATTATTCGAAGAAAGATGCGTAAAACTCGGTGAAAATATAGCTACAAAAGCTAAGGAACTATGGGGAAAAGAATGAGTTCTATTGAAAAACCCAGACTAAGAAACCTTAACGCTTTTCCTGTGAACGCTAATGGCAAGCAGATGATATGCCTGCAAGACCCGCTTCATTTTACAGAAAATCCTGTTTACGTGCCAGAAACCGCTTTTTTCATCATCAGCCTTTTTGACGGAGAGCATACTATACTCGATATTCAGGAACAATTTATGCGCAGGTACGGCAGTCTGCTCATGAGCGATCAGATAAAGAAAGTTGTTGATGATCTGGACTCAAATCTGATGCTTGAAAGTGACAAATTTGAAGAATACAAGAAACAGGTCGCAGAGGATTTTGCGCGCTCATCTCTGCGCCTTGCCATTTACGCTGGCAAGGCTTACGAATCCGATCCTGAACTTCTCAAGGATCAGTTTGCATCATACTTCAATCCACCTGAAGGACCCGGACAACCCGAATTAACGTCAGACGTTATAAAGGGTATAGTTGCGCCGCACATAGATTTTGAGCGTGGTGGTCCCTGTTACGCATGGGCATATAAAGAGATAGCCAAAAAATCCAACGCTGATCTTTTCGTGATCTTCGGCACGTCACATTCTCCATCAAAAAACGCTTTCATACTTACAAACAAGGATTTTCAAACTCCTTTTGGTACTGCATATACTGATAAAGATTTCGTTTCATCCGTTACGGATAAATATAAAGGCAACCTTTTTGAAGATGAACTCATCCACAAGATTGAACATTCAATAGAGTTTCAGGTCGTTTTCCTTCAGTATATACTTGGTGATAAAGATTTTCAGATAGTACCAATATTGTGTTCGTCCTTTCACGAAATGATCGAAGCAGACAAATTACCATCGAAAGTTCCTGCTTTCAGTGATTTTGTATCTGCGCTAAAAGAGACTATATCACAGAATGGAAGGTCAGTTTGTTTCATTGCAGGTGCAGATTTAAGCCATGTAGGAAAACAGTTTGGTGATCAGATTGAGCTTTCATCCACCATTCTCAGCGTGATTGAAATGCGTGATAAAGAAATGCTTGGCTACGTTGAAAATGTTGACGCTGATGGATTCTACGCTTCGATCCAGAAAGATGGTGACGATAGAAAAATCTGTGGACTTTCACCTATCTATACTATGTTAAAGACTATGGAAGTTTCTAGTGGTAGGCTTCTGAAATACAATCAGGCACCGGATTATAACACAGATTCAGTTGTGAGTTTCGCAAGCATGTCATTTACATAAAGCAATAGCTTTGCTTTTGCTAGTTTATTTTGATGTATTTTTAACCAGTATTAATGTAGGTTGGGTTGAGGAACGAAACCCAACAAGATATTAATATAGTCGGGTTTCATTGCTTCAACCCGACCTACTGGTATTTCTCAACCGTTAAATTATGTACAATGATAAAATCAAAATGGTATTATACCTATGTGGACGACAAGAGAAATAAAAATCGGAGAAGTGATTTTACCAAACAGAATCTTTTTTGCACCGATGGCTGGTATCAGTAATATGGCTATCAGATCGTTGATGAGAGAGCATAGCGCAGGGCTTACTGTTACTGAAATGATATGCTCTGAGGCTGTAGTGCGTAATAGCTCTAAGACCTTAAAGCTGATGGCAATATCACCAGATGAGCATCCAGTCGCTATCCAATTGTTTGGGCATAATCCTGATTCGATGGCAAAGGCGGCTCAGATGGCTGAAGTCGATGCTGATATTGTTGACATTAACTTCGGGTGTCCGGCAAAAACTGTGGTCAACAGTGGATCAGGTTCAGCTTTGATGAAACAGCCCGAACTCATAAGAGAAATTACGGATAAGATTGTGAAGTCTGTATCCTGTCCGGTAATGGCAAAGATAAGATCGGGATGGGACAAAGACACGATAAACGCCGTAGAGATCGCAAAGATAATAGAGGATTGCGGTGCTTCGGCTATTACTGTTCATCCCAGGACTCGCTCACAAGGATTCTCTGGTCACTCGGATTGGAATGTAATCACAGACGTTAAGAACTTCGTTAAAATACCAGTGATAGGTAATGGTGACGTGAATTCACCGGAAGATGCGAAAACCATGCTGGAAATGACAAACTGCGATGCAGTAATGATCGCTCGTGAAGCTTTAGGGAACCCCTGGATTTTTTCAAGAACACTTACCTACATTGAGACCGGGGTTGTGCTTCCGCCACCATCGTCTTATGAAAGACTGATTCAGCTTCTTGAGCTTGCAAGATCATACGTTGAACATCACGGAGAAGCTGTTGCTTGCCGTGAGATACGCAAGTTTATAAAGTGGTATACAAAAGGTATACCCAACGTAACAGAAATGAGAAGCAAGGCTATGCACATAGAGACTCTTAATGAATTGGAAGACCTTGTATCACCATATATTTATGAATCCAGTACCGCTAAATTAGACATTTAGTGGTATTTTTTCTAAATGAATAATGTTTTGTCATTCTGAATGAAATGAAGAATCTTCTTTAATTATAACGTTTTAGATTCTTCGCTATTGCTCAGAATGACAATAAAGACTTAGCGAGAAAACCATTTAATAACAGGAAATCAAATAATCACAGACTTTAGAAAAGGCAGATGACCCTGAATGATACCAAAAATGATAACGAATAAAAAAACAATTATCCTTAAAACGTATCTTGTTTGTTTTATATTATGTTTCTCTTTATATTCGCTAAGTGCTATTTCTCAGGAAGCCCTTATCCTTACTGTCAATGGAGATAAAATAAATGGCACTATCGAAAATACGGAGATAAGCGTAAAGACTGAATCCGGTGTAGTAAAAATTCTTTTGAAAGATATTGCCCTAATTGACCTGGTGTCAAGTGCAAAACAGGTATCGGCAAAAGCCTATCTACACCTGCTGAGAGGAAGGCAATTCCAGAAAGAAGGGGATAATGATACGGCATTGGCGGAATTCAGGCTTGCAGTAGCCGCTTCACCAGATTATACTGATGCTAACTATGAACTCGCCAATTTACTGGAAAAAATGGGACGGAAAAGCGAAGCGAATGAATATATGAGCCGTGTCATCGCTGTTGATCCTATGCGTTCGGGCATTGAGGATCATCTCAAAGACATGGGTGACGGGTATCTCAATAAAAAAGATTTCAGTAAAGCGGCAGAGACATACTCTTTGTTATTCCAGAAATATCCCCAGAATAAGAATGCAGAATTTGCTGTCTTCAAAGCTGGTTTTTTATACGCATGGGAACTGAGAGATAATAAAAAGGCAATATCAGTTCTGGAAAGCGCAGTCAAAACTTACCCCGATGATCAGAATGTACCAAAGGCACTATATGAAATAGGCAGACTATACACGGAAGAAGGCAACCTCGAATCGGCAGAAAAGGCTTTCATGCAGCTTATAACCAAATATCCTTCGGAAGAGCGAGTGGATAACGCCCATTACTCTCTGGCGAGTATCTATTACCAAAAAAGGCAATACGACAAAGCTGCGCAAGAGATAAAGACAATCTTGAATGAGTCTACAGATCAGGCATTGATTGCTTCAGCGAAAAAGCTAGTTGATGAATTTGTATGGAATGTGTATACAATTGCAGATAAATTGCCGACTGATGACGTGCGCACTATTATACGTGATAAGGATTATATATGGGTAGGAACAGCATCTGGCGTAATCCAATTCGACTTAGCATCAGACTCATTTACCGGAGAAGTTATACTTCCAAATACAGAGATAACAGCATTGGCAGTTGATGAGTCATCTTTGTGGATTGGAACATCTAAATCATGGCTAGTGCAGTATGACAAGGCAAAAGGCTCATTAGAACAAGACTCGTTTCTCAAAGTTGAAAATGTAGATAAAGTCTTATCGTTAAGCGCTGACAAGGTTAATGTATGGGTGGGAACTGAATCTGGTATCTATCAGTATGACAAGCAAAAACGCAATTGGAAACACTACACAACAAATGACGGGTTGCCTGATAACACAATAGTGTCTCTGGCATCTACTTCTAATGGTGTTTGGTGCGGTACAATGAAAAATGGGATTGCCATCTTTGACTATTCCACCCTTAAATGGAAAAGCCTGAATACTCAGTCGGGGCTTTCAGGCAGATCGGTGCCTGTCATCGCTTATTGTGGCTCTCAAGTCTGGTTTGCCTGGTACGAGGATTTTAAGAATGGCGTCAGCGGTTATGATCCAGGTACGGGATCATGGAAAGAATGGCCAATAACAGAATGGGAGGCAGATACAGAATCTGATCAGCCAGAAAACACACAACACGTCAACAGCAGTATGATCAGCCTGGGTGCTGGTGAAAAAGAAGCCTGGGTTGGAACAGAATCCGTTGCAATCTTTTACGACTGTCAAGCGTCTAAATGGTCTCAGCCTTTTAGCTACCCATCGAAACTCGCAGGAAGTGAAGTCTCGTGTATTGCCGTTGACAGCGAATACGTTTGGTTTGCTACTCCGCATGGGCTTGGGAGACTAAACAAAAAACTGGCTAACGACATCAAAATACAAAACGTTGCAGAACAATAATTCTAAGGTAATAAAAAGCAAGGGGGTGAAATAAAAATGCCAAATAATCGAGAACATAACAAGATTTGTGAACAACAAAGATATGATCCGAATTTGTGTGAAAGTATAAATACATGGATAAGCCAGCCTCTGAATTTCCGGGTTGTCAACATAGGAATTTTAGACACAGTAAAGACGATTGTGATTTTGTAGAAAGAGAAATTTTAGACAAAAGCGGAAACATAAATAAGGCAAGAGAAGCAAAAAAAATATGTATGTTGCATAGGGTAGTAGATAGAAAAGCAGATAAAGGATGTGGTTGTAAACCTTTATTTGAAGATTCTCTCGCTGAAGACTAAACAATATGCGCCGAATACTGCGGTGTTTCGGTTCTTAGGCGAGTTAACAAAAATTGCGACTAACTTAGAAAGTCCTTTATACATTATATGATTGGACTTTATGGAGAGGATCATGTTACAATCCGAGTTCGTGGCACTTATCTGGAAGTAGTAGATAAGTAGGAGATTTTTGTAATTTGTAATCTTAAAAAATGCCATTTGATGTGGTAGGGGCAGATAAAGTAAGCAAATGACTACAATCTTTAATCTGTATTCTTTCAGTCTTTTTTATCCTTCAGCCCTCATCTTTTATCCTTGTAAAATCGGTGATTTGCTATGAAAAATATTATAATTAAATGTAGTTTTGTTTTCATTTTCTCTCTTCTAGTCGCTGTTGTTACTTATGCACAAGTAGATCCTAAAGCAGAACTCATGAAAGATTATGACAAGCTCATGAAGTCAGACTCCGACAAGATTGATGCTCACAGGAATTTCATAACAAAATGGAAAAACCAAACGGATGATCTGGTATCTATATACGAGAAACTCACGAATAGCTCACCAGATAATCCTTTATATCAATATACTCTCGGTTACGTGTACGCATCTAGTGATAAGAACGAATATATTGAAAATGCAATTTTCTCTTTTAAAAGAGCGATTGATTTAGACCCAAAATTCACGATGGCATACTTTAGCCTGGGTGCAATGTACCTGCGAAAAGGAGATTACAAATCAGCAGAGATCGAATTTCAGAAATCTATCGAGCTTGATGAAAACTTTTATTCCGCTTATTACAATTTAGGTGAGGTATATCGTAACCAGAAGCAGTATGATCTTGCAATAATGGCTTATAAAAAGGCTCTGGTCATCAACTCGAAATGGGGATTTCCATATTACGGCATGGGAATGATCTACTTTTCACAGGATAATTTGCAGGACGCAGAAATTCAATTCAAGCAGGCTGTCAAATATAATCCAGAGATCGCCGATGCAAACTTCAAACTCGGTCAGATATACGCCAAACAGGATATGGACATTGAAATTGTGAGCAAGGCTTATAGAGATGCGCAGAAGGCAAGCCAAAGTCAGGGACAGTCAGGAAAAAAGGAAGAACAGGAAGCCTTTTACGAACTGGGTAAGATATTTGCAGAAAAGGGTAAGTCGGGGCTTGCTGTACAGTCTTACAAAAATGCCATCAGCATAGATCCAAACATGGCTTCCGCACAATATGAGCTAGGCACAGAATACTACAAAATGGGATTGAAAGAGAGAGCATTAGAGCATTACAAAATGGCAATTCAGGCTGATCCTTCCATACGGAAATCATTCATTGACGTAGCTAAAAAAGAATACGAAGCCGGTAACATGGAATCCGCTCTGGCATCGTTTGATAAAACATTGGCTATTGATCCAGAAAACGCTGAAGCACACTACTATTACGCAAAGATTCAGCAGAAGTCAAACAATGTGCCAGAAGCGATAAAGCATTACGAAGATACAGTCAGGCTTGATCCTAACTTCGTCAAGGCTTACATACCGCTTGGCGATCTCTATTACTTTCAGAGTAAAACACAAGAAGCAACAAGCTTTTATCGCAAGGCAATAACGCTTGATCAAAGCCTTGAGCGTTACTTTTTCAACGCTGGAACGACTGCACTCGAATCGGCTGAAAAGAGTGAGGATGCTGAAAAGCGAAAATCCGATTTTAATACTGCTCAAATGAATTTTGAGAAGCATATAATGCTGTATCCAGACGATCCAGAAGCGAACTACAAACTTGCACAATCTTATGATGGAACGGGTGACAAAAACAATGCGATGAAGTATTACCAGAAAACTATTCAGATTGATCCGTCAAGGGCTGATGCTTTGATTCGCATAGCTGGCGTTTACAAAGAACAGAAGAAATGGGATGACTCACTTGCCATGCTGTCGAAAATTACTGAAATGGATAAGACAGAGCTTAAAGTTGAGGCTTACAGGATGATTGCTGATATTCAGGAGAAACTTGGCAGTCTTGATGCATCGGCATTATCACTTGAAGAAGTTATAAAGCTTGACCCATCCGATGTTGCTTCACACTATAAGCTTGGCGTTTTTTACGAAGAAAAGAAGGATGATATTGACAGAGCGATGAGTGAATACGAAACAGTGATAAACCTTGATCAAACAAAGGCTGATCCATTCCTCAGACTCGGTGCAATCTACGTGAAAAAGGGCGTGGATGACAGCAAGATCATAGACGTTTACGAAAAAGGACTCATAATTGACCCCAATCATCCACAGATTCAGTATGATCTGGCTTTGCTCTATAAAAAGAACGGAAATGTTGACAAAGCAATAGAGCATTACGATCAGGCAAATGAGCTTTCACCCGGTAATTACCAGTGGCATTACGAATACGCAAGACTTCTGGAAGGCAAGGATAATGCTAAATCGGTTAGTGAGTATACAAAAACGATTGAACTTAAACGTGATTTTTCGGCGGCATATTTTGATAGGGCGATGCTGTTAAAGAAAGTGAAAACGATTGATGGCAAGACGTACCGAAATGAACAGATAATAGAGGACTTAAAGCAGGTAGTTGAACTTGATCCCACCCGTGCAGAGGCATATTTTAATATCGGGATTTTATATAAGGAAACCGAAGCCGAAGATACTGCAAGGACGTATTTTGAAAAGACTGTTAAAGTGGATCCATCCTACCCCGTCGCTCATTTGGAGATCGGGTTAATAGCTGAGCAGAGAAATGAATCTGTCAGGGCGATGGATGAATACAAGAAAGAAATAGCTATTAATGATAAATCCGCTCTGGCACATCAAAGGCTTGGCTATATGTACCATCTTCGTACGTCAGAGCTTGAGAAAGCAGAAGAGCAGTTTTTGAAATCTTTGAAAATTGAGCCTGACAACATTGAAACACTGACATACTACGCCAACTTACTTTACACTATGGAAAAATATGGACAGTCTGCCGATCAATTCGAGAAAGTTCTGCAACTGGATCCGAAGGACATAACAGCCAACCACAATCTAGCCCTGGTCTACGAAAAATGGGGCAAAAAGAAGCTGGCTATTGAGCAGTGGCAAAAGTTTCTTAGTATGAATCCTCCCGGAATCTATGCGGAAGAAGCCAAAAAGAGTCTTAAAGAGTTAAACGCTAAATAAGTGATCATTTTGAGAGATGCTAAGGAGTAGACATGCGAACAACTGAAGAAAGAGTAAGCACTCTTGAACATGTGCTTGAAGAATTTATTATCCATACTGATACATCTCTAAATCGGCTTGAGAGAGGATTAGAGGATTTCAAAGATGAAATGAGAATTTTCAAAGATGAGATGAGTGATTTTAAGGATGAAATGAATGGATTTAAAGATAGAATGGAAGCCTCCCATAAAGAAATGAATAAACAATGGGCGGCACTTGCACAGAAGATGGGAACACTTGACGAAGACCTTGTTTCCCCTGCCGTTAGACCTGTAATTAGCAAATACTTTAAGTGTGACCCCATAGATAGATCAATAAGAAACCTGAGAAGAAAAGACGGAGATAGCTTCGAGGTTGATGTTTTGGCAGTTTGTAAGGACAAGGTTTTTATGATTGAGGTGCGATCAACTCCAAGAGTTAATTATGTTGATGAAATACTAAATAAAGTGCCATTATTCAAGAAATTCTATCCTGAATATGAAGACAAAAAGATTATCCCCATTTTTGCGAGCATTACGTTTCCTGATAATATAATTCAATATGCAACGAGAAAAGGCCTTTACGTTATGGCATATAGAGAATGGGAATATATGGACATAATCAACTTTGATGAAATAGGCGAAAGTTAAATAGTTTTTAGTTAGAAGTATAGAGGTATAAAAAACACGGAGAATACAAGTAACGGATGACATAAAATGGATTTGGCAAACCCTTTACTCGTCACTATTTCCTTGTGTTCTTACTGAAAAAGTTGTAAAAGGGGAAAAAGTATGGCAGATTGTGGGATTGTAGGCATATTCTCAACTAAGCACCAGGATGTATACGGTAAACTCGTTCATTCACTTCACGTACTTCAACACAGAGGAGAGGATGCCTGCGGGATACTTATATGCAACAACGGTAATTTTAGGCTTGAGAGAAGGATAGGCCTGGTTTCCACCAATTTCGGTTTCTCCGAAGATTGCATAATAAGAGGCGATCGTGGGATCGGACACACCCGTTACCCGACCTCAAATCTGACTAATGAATCCCCAACCGATGACATTCAGCCCATTGAAATATCATATCCCTGGATAACGTTCTACATAGCTCACAACGGTACTATAACCTCGTTTTGTGGTGTGCCATTGTCTCAAACGGAATCAACTAAAAGGCACGCCTCTACTGAAACTGCAAACTTTGAATGTTCTGAGGATCAAGAAATAAATATGGATGTTGCTAATCATTTACTTCAGACTGTTAAAAGTGAGATGATCGGAGGAACAGACACAGAAACTGTCGGCAGGATATTAGCTCACGTTGCTCGTGGAATCCTGGCGCAAAATGAAATGCCAACGAGTCAGGCTATCGAAAAGGCTTTGATGAAAGTAGCACCCAGACTCACTGGCTCTTATGCTTTTTTGATCGTAACTGATGATAGCGTGATGGGCGTAAGAGACCCTTACGGAATAAGACCTTTGTGCCTTTTTGAACTGCCCGATGGTTACGTTATGGCTTCTGAGTCCTGCGTTTTGAATGAGTTACGTAAATTGTTTTATTCTGATTTGAAACTGCCAAGAAAAGACGTTGAGCCGGGTACTGCCGTAATTATATCAGATGAAGGCGTTAGGGCTGTGCGTTTTGCTAATCTTAAGCAGACAGCTTATTGTATATTCGAGGACGCATATTTTTCACGCCCTGACAGCAATGTAAGGGGGCAAATATTAAGTAGTTTTAGACAACGATGCGGTGAACGTCTTGGGAAAAGATTGAAGATGGAACTTACACTTCAAGAAGCAGAAGACAGCATAATCATTCCCGTTCCTGATGGAGGAATTCCATTCGGAGTGGGACTTGCCAGATCCACAGGCATCCCATTGATGTCACATGGACTGATTAGAGACAAATACACTGGCAGGACGTTTATAAGAGGGCCCGAAATTCAGGGACTTGATAGAGCGGCTTTGGTCATGAGAAAATTGAGCTTTCTTCACGATGTCATTGAGAATAAAATCGTTATTCTTGCTGATGACTCGCTTGTTAGAGGTACAACGACAAGACGTGTATCTGCAATGGCTATGGATTCCGGAGCCAGGGACGTTATATGGTGCTTTAACTTTCCTCCTATAAAGTATATGTGTCCCCTTGGAATAGAGATGTTTAAAGGAGGGCGAGAGCAATTCATAGCTAATAAAGTAATTCCAGCAGAAAACCTTTACGAACTGGAGAAAGGCATCGCAAAAATTCTAGGCGCAAAAGCGACTTACTATATGAATCTTGAAGATTATCTTCAAGAGCTATACCTGACCGGAGATCAGGCATGCACAGGATGTATCACAGGTATATATCCGTTTGATGAACTAACTCGGTTATATGGTGTATAATATAATTAATAGATTTAAGGAGGGATCACAATGCTAAAGTTGCATAGACTTATATTTATATTAGCTTTGTTTCTCATACCGTTATTTTTATCAAGTTGTTACACGATAATTGGTTATCCACCCAACGTAGAAGACGCTAACGTAAAAAAGGATACCGAACATAAAGGTATATATAGAGAATATTATTACTACGACAGCCCATACTTTTGGGGTGGTCTGGATGATTACTCATATTACTTATATCACGGATATCCTTCTTATTATAATGATTATTATTGGAATCGTCCCTGGTGGTTGTATGATGATGGATACTATTGGGATGACAATAATAACTATTATGCTCCCGAAAAGAAACCGGAGATCAGGAAACGTGATACCACTGAACTTCGCAACAATCCACGAGAAGAGCGGAAAGATAACAAAGAGAGAGCAGTCCAACCCAAAGACAAGCAGGATTCTTCAGACGATGATCAAAAATCCCAAAGAAAGTATAGGAGTGGAAACTCACGTTAAGTGCTGAACCTTAAAGAAAATTCTGTAATCTAAAAGATTCTTTTTTCCGTCTGAAAAGTGTGGATTTAGTTTTTAGGTGTAATATTAGTCAACCGAATTAACTCTTTATGTTTGTAGTAAGGTGATTTATCACATTCAATCACTTTCACTTATCTGGAAGGTAGGGATATTATATGCTTAAACTCAAGTTTTTTTCGAGTTATGTAACACTGTCAATCACCGTGATACTGTGTCTTGTTCTTGCTCAAGTTTCAATGGCACAACAAGAGATAACAGTAGGGAACGACTTTGGTGTCGGCGCAAGAGCTATGGGCATGGGCGGTGCGTTTACAAGCGTTGCTAATGACTATACAGCCCTGCATTGGAATCCGGCAGGACTCTCGCACATCAGAAGAATAGAGGTTTATGGGGCGTTGTCGCAGGAAAAGATTAATAACGAGACAGGATACTTTGGAACTACCGATTCTACGTTTGCATCAAACACAAGACCTAATTCGTTTGGTATGGTTATTCCTATACCAACGTATCGTGGTGGATTGGCTTTTGCCTTTGGAGTGAATAGGGTGCAAAGCTTTGACTCCCGTTCAAAGACGAAGGGCTTTAACGAGCTTTCATTATCTGATGACCCGGAACTTGGGCAGTTGAGTATTGATGAGATAATGGATGAATCTGGCGGGATATATTCATGGGATTTCGGTGGAGCAGTGGATATTGCGCCAAATGTATCGTTAGGAGCAACACTTAGCTTTCTCAGTGGTAGGTATGATTACAACCTTAAACTTGATGCAACTGATAGTAAAAATCTTGACTCAAATATAGATAGTCTGGGTTATACGGATACAATTGCGACGGACTATCTTGGCGTTGAGGGCAAGATCGGACTTTTAGCACGGATAGCAAAACCGCTTAAGCTGGGACTTACAATCACCATCCCGATGAGTTTCACTGCCAGTGAATATTGGTCTCAGGATACTTATTACGCTTACGATGATGGAACTGATGATTCGAGTTATGACGAAGGCACTTTCGACTACGACATATCACGCCCATTCAGATTTAATCTTGGATTATCTGTAAGCCCGATACCGAATGCCATTGTATCTGCGGATGCCTCTTATACTGACTGGACACAAACAGAATATAGCGATCCACCTTCAGAGGACATAAGCAACGAAGACTTTATCAATGATTACAGAGCGGCGGTTGGATTCCGAATCGGTGGTGAATATTACATTCCGCAGGCAGGATTGATGTTGAGAGCCGGTTATATTCGTGATCCACTACCCTATAAACCAGAAGGCACTGAGATCGAAACTGATAGGCAGTTTATCACCATCGGGATCGGGTTGATCATGGATGAATCGTTTTCTGTGGATGTAGCCTACATAAGAGGATTCTCTAAGGTTCTCAGCAACGGTGGTGACGTTAGCAAAAAGCGTGATACTAACCGCATAATGCTTTCGGCAGACATTAAATTCTAAATTTGCATAATACACTTAACTTCTGATGTGAAATTATTAAAAGCCAATATAATAAAAAAATCCCTCTATATCTCCCTTTTCCAAAGGGAGACTTTAATACCAATTCTATTTATTGATTGTGCATTAGAATTAACCGTAGGAACACGCTGATGCGTGTCCTGCGTATAATAGTTATGCACAAATAAATAACAGAAATGATATAAGGATCGTTTTACATCAAAGGTACTTGATAAATTAAATGTCACAATGTAGGGGGCAGGTTTGAAACCTGCCCTTACGGCGTTATATTTAAGCAGGAGGTATCTGAATGTCCATAGTGGATCTTAACATTGCGAATATCGCTAACGCATTACAGGAATTATCAAAACAAATTCAGGCTTCTCAGGAAACAAATCGCCTAGAAAATGAGAAATTAACAAGATACCAGAATGATAGTGTTACGCTTGAATTCTCACTCGTCACTGGTGGAATAATAAAGGGCAAAATCTTATGGGTTGGTGGGCAAAGTCTTGGGATCGAAAATGATCGTAATCAGAAACTAATTCTTTATAAACAAGCCATAGCCTTTATTCAAGAAAAGGTATGGTGATGGGTTCACTTAACAAGAAAAAAGCATCCAGCACAACGAAGAAAGGAGTCTTTTTCCTGTTGTTAGCCACTTTAGCGTGGAGTTTCCCCAATGTCATGATAAGAATGTTGAAGTCTGACTTTGACGTCTATACGCAGAATTTTTACAGATACGTTGGTTCCAGCGTATTTTTGTTTGCCATTGGGCTTATGTTTACGAGAAAGAAGATGGTACATGCGGCAGTCAACCTGAAGGTGCTTCTAATACCATCGCTAATAATGGCAATACATCAAATATTTTATACTACCGGGGTTTTTATGACCTCAGCAGTTATCTCCAGCTTGATTGGCAGAATTAACGCTATAATAATCCCTGCTCTCTCGTGCATTTTCTACGCCGATGAAAGACAGGTCGTAAAGAATAAAAGCTTTATACTGGGTGCATTAATAGCACTCATTGGTGTTGCGGGAGTCATTCTTGGGAAAGGTGCTTACGCTGAAGAAGGATTTAACGTTGGTGTTCTATTAGTAATGCTAGGCACTATTACATGGAGTTTTTACGCTGTCTGGGTCAAAAAAATTGTCAGATCATTAGACCCTTTAGCCATTATCTCTTACGTCTCACTGCTGTCTGTTATACTATTCCTGCCTTTAGTTCTAAAGTTCGGTGACATAAGAAGTATAAGAAACGTTTCTGCTGGCACGAATGTACTGCTGTTCGTATCTGGCATATTGGGTGTAGGAGTAGGAAACGTTTTCTATAATCACGCAGTGAAATACGTGGGAACGAGTATATCATCAGTTTTCTTTCTGTTACTTCCGTTCAGTGTTGGAATTCTGGGGTTTATTATTTTGGGTGAGACGTTGACTGTTATGCAGACTATAGCAGGTGTATTATCCATACTTGGATGCTGGGTAGTCGCAGGACTAGCAAAGACAAAACCTCCTGATACAGTGTCAGGAAGTAGTGATCAGTGATCAGTTTTTGTTATCTCATTACTGTTTACCGATCACTGTTTACTGCTTACTAATCACTGATTACTGCTTACTAATCACTGATTACTGCTTACTAATCACTGATTACTGCTTACTAATCACTGATTACTGCTTACTAATCACTGATTAGATATTCGCAAGATGCTTCTCGATCTCGGACTTAGGTTGTGCGCCTACCATCTTGTCTACTATCTTACCCTCTTTATATACGAGCAAAGTTGGTATGCTCATGATTTCAAGCTTCATTGCAGTCTTAGGATTCTCATCTACGTCCAGCTTGGCGAATTTGATTTTTCCGGCTAATTCATCAGCGAGTTTTTCTATGGTTGGAGCAAGCATTTTGCATGGTCCGCACCACGTAGCCCAACAATCCAGTAGAACCGGGGTTGTAGATTTTTCAACTTCGTCTTCAAACGTCTCATCAGTGACAACAACTGGCCCTTTTGATTCCATTCGTAATTTCTCCTTACAATTTCCGCACTTGGGGAGTAAACCAGAATTCATCTTTTGCCTAGAAACTCGGTTAACTGTACCACAGTGCCTGCATTTAATTTCAATTATGTCATCATTCAGCATTTTATACACACCTTCTTCAAAGGTTGAATATAATCTTTAATAACACTAATTTACCTGTCAGAACAATTATATTCACATCCTTTATTCCCGTTATGCTCTAGTCTGGTTATTTTATAAGCCTTGAATGGATAGTCTCGATACCGACACGTATCGCCAGATAACCCGTTCCCCAGAAGAAACAGACTGCTATCCATGCGGCGTAAGCTAATTTTTTCTCACTTATATTCAATTTTTTTTATCGTATTCTTGACTTCCTAATGTTTTATTGCCTTCGTTATGCTAGATGCGAATTCTTCTACTGATGCGAACAGTTTTTCAGGATCATCTTTATATTTTTCAATCAGGTTGACTATAGCGCTGCCGATTATTACGCCATCAGCCATTTTTGCCACATCTCTTGCCTGATCTGGCGTTGATACTCCGAAACCGACTGCGATAGGTTTGTTAGTATACTCTCTTATCAGCTTAATCATCGGGGCAAGTTCATCAGAGACTTTATCCCTTGCGCCTGTGACGCCTGTGGTTGAGACGCAGTAGATGTATCCCATACTTGCTTCGGATATGAGTTTGACTCTCTCAGGCGTGCTTGTAGGGGCAACGAGGAATATAGTCGCAAGGTTATGCTTTATTGCGGGAGTGATCAACTCTGATGCTTCCTCTGGGGGTAAATCTACGATAATAACACCGTCAACTCCAGATTTCACTGCATCATTCACAAATTCTGCAACACCGTATTTGTATACAGGATTATAGTAGCCCATAAGGACTATCGGGATCTGCGTTTCTTTCCTTAATTCAGTTACCATGCCAATAACGTCTTTAAGCGATGTGTTGTTTTTCAACGCCCTTAGTGAAGCCCTTTGTATGCTGGGACCGTCGGCTATCGGGTCGGAGAAAGGTATACCAAGCTCTATGACGTCTGCCCCGGCGGATTCTAGTTTTAGTATCAGTGAGTGTGTAATGTCAAGAGAAGGATCTCCGGCAGTTATAAATGGAATAAAGGCTTTACTGCCTTTGCTTGCTAAATTTTTGAATGTTTTGTCTATTCTATTCATTGATAAATGTCTCCTAGTTTTTCTTTCATATCGAGATACCTTCACGGTGTATATTAAGAAATAGTGGCTCAATTCTAGTTTCATAGTCTTTGGATGTGGTAAGTACACAACTTAGAATAAAGTCACAATCGTATTTCATTTCTAATTCATATTGGACTTGAAACGTTTTATCTAATTCTTCTACATAATCTGACATTTCATTCAACACAACGAGAACATCAATATCAGATTCATCGTCAAAATCACCACGAGCCATTGAGCCGTATAAGATAACAGCTTTTAGGTTATCCTTGTGAACAGCTTTCAGAAGTTCCTTAAACTCTCTCACAATGCCAATAATATTAGTGATTGATACCGCCATCGTGTTACTCCTTACCATCCTCGTTTATCCCATTGCAAAGGCGGGCTATCCGAAGTATTTAGCATCCAGTGTAGAATTTGATCCCGAAGCTCACGTTTTATGCTATCCATGATTGAATCTTCTGCAATATTTTTGAGTTCCTGCGGATCATTTTTTAGATCATAAAACTCATCCATATCATCAGGACAGTAGATGTATTTATATTGATTATTTCTGATCATTATTGACTTTGAGAACACTTTCGGATCTCTGAGAGGCAATCGTACTTTGTCGTAGTATATACCCTCAATCAACGGTTCATAGCATTGTTTCTCGTCAGGCAAATGTCCACCCTCTGCAAAAACACATTCACGATGATTTGATGTTTCACCTTTTATTATTGGAAGCAGACTTTCGCCAAAATGGTAGTGCTTCGGCTCAATGCCAGCAAGCTCAAGTATGGTCGGGAAGAGATCAAGCATCTCAATAAACGTGTCGTATCGCCCAACTGGATCATGCCCCGGAACCCTTACTACGAATGGGGTATTGATAAGGCAATCCTGAAATCCCGTCCACCATTTTTCTGTAAGCCCATAATCTCCTGTATAATCCCCATGATCTGAGAATATAAATATAGCTGTGTTATCGTATTGCCCGATAGATTTCAGTTTATCGCAGATCAGACCCAATTGATCATCTACACGAGAGATCATGCCGTAGTAAGTTGCTTTGATCTCACGAAAATCTGATTTGTCCAGTTTGTCCAGTCCGTAAGATTCGTGGATCATCCGCATGAAACGCCTTTTATCGTCAAATTTTGGTTTAATAGGTTCAGGCATTTTTGAGCGATCATACATGGAGAAGTATGGTTCTTCAACTGTATAAGGCGGATGTGAGAAACTCAGCGGAAGAAAGAGACAAAATGGCTGATCACGCTTATCATCAAGGAAATTGAGCGCACTTTGAGTTATCGCCCAATCGCCATCTTTTACGTCAGTGCCTTCACGACGATTGTAATAGAAGGATTTTCGGTACTTGTGATCTTCTGCCCAGGGGTTTTTGTCGTGAAATTCTGGCTTAACACGAAGCTGAACGGAGTCAAAGCCAAGCGATATGGCATCCTGTGACAAAAGGTCATTCTTGCCGAAGCACTGGACGTAATATCCGTTCTCTTTAAGCTCACGGAACAGGTTGCGTTCATGAGGTTGAAGCTGATAAGTTAAAGTGCGATGGGCGTGACTGTGGGGATACAATCCAGTAAACATACTGCACCTTGAAGGTGTACAGACTGTGTGCTGGGTGAAGCAGTTTGCAAATATTACACCCTCTGAACCAATTTGCTCCATGTTTGGTGTTCTAGCACCCATCGGATTGATAACATCAACGCAATCAGCCCGCATTTGTTCAGGCATAAACAATAGAATATTCATCTTTTGACTCATTTTTTTTAATCTCGGTTCTTCTGACTTGAGTGTGGAAATATAAGATTTTAAATCCCCCTAACCCCCTTTTTCAAAGGGGGAATGGCTCTAACTCCCCCTTTAGCAAAGGGGGGAAGGGGGGATTTGAACCTTACGCAAGAATTATTCCCACACTCTAGTCTGAAGAATCTTTATCTCATTGATAAATTCCATTTTCCAGACAACAGCGATACATTGCCGCAAGGTTCTCCTCTGGCACGTTTGGTGGAAGGTTGTTCGCATCCCGTAGTATGAATCTTCCGCCTTCCATGATGCCTGATTTGAGGATCGCCTTTGTGCGCTCGTATACCTGTCCACTTGTGCCGTTAAGCAATATCGAAACTTCGGGTCCGCCTGATATATTAACATCATTACCCAATACCTTACGTAACCAGCCGAAATCAACGGGGAAACCTGTATCAAAGCTGTTGACGTGCAGTTCTTCGTGTATGATCGGGAAATGCCTCGTTGCGTCACCGCACAAGTGCATACTGTGAGGACCTTCCACAGACCAGAGAGCATACCATGCCCTGTGGAATGGCAGTACCATCGCCTTATACGTTTTCGTTGAAATCAACTGGATCGAGTCGTCAGCATATCCCCCGCTTTTTCCGTTGAAAGCCGTTTGCCCAAAATATTCAGCAATGGCACGATTGCGGATGATTACAGCATTATGGATGAAACTCAACAGGCGATTGAAATATTCAGGGTCCTCGTAAATATCGCTGTAAAGCTCGGAGCCACGCAGACAGGTTGCAATGGTTAAATGTCCATCAAAGCCTATTATTGGTGGGTTCACTCTGAAAGTCATATTATGATATGAGAGCGATGATATTGCGGACTTGATGTCCTCGTACCGATGCAGGCTATGCTTGACATAAGGGTTGTCGAGGGGATGCTCAACGTCCATATCAAAGATGCGGTATTTGTCAGAACCAGCAAGTATTGGAATTGTGTCCGCAACCTGTCCGTCACGGAACTCAATCGGCGTTCCGAAATATAGGGAATCGTAAGAATTCTGGCTATCCACATAAAAAGCGAATTCTTTTGGGCGACCGAGGGAGCTATCACAATACTGGTTAAGATATTGTGTCTGGAACTCCATAAACTGAAGCTGAATCTCAATAAGGGCGGATGCCTTTGTGAAATAATCCTCAAACGTGATGCCTTTGGGATTCCATTCGGAATTGAAAAGCACAACACGAGGATTGGCGCCATAAGTTACTGGCACTCTTATGGGTTTGTGATTATGGTACGCTTGCCATACGGCTTGTTTTTCTTCATTAGTTGGCATGAATATTAACTCCTTATTACATATCCTCTGGACCATAGAATTGAGTAAATACTGTCCATCCGCCTGTTGTCTTATCGTATCTGCTTAGTCCTCTGTTAGTACCAAACCAGATGAGGTTCCCATCAACTGCTATGGAAAGGACACTGTTGTGAGCAAGGCCGTCCTTTTTGGTAAACGTCTCCCATTGTTTTGTCTTAGTGTTGTATCTGCAAACACCGGCATCAAAAGTTCCAAACCATACGTAATCGCCATCAGGAACTACGCAAGTTATTCGGTCACTGCTTAATCCGTTAGCTGTGGTGAAAATTTTCCAGTCGCCTGTTTTTTTTTCGTAACAAGTCAATCCACTATCGCTTCCGAACCATATTTGATCTTTATAAACAGCTATACAACTAACTGCGTTGCTTGCTAAACCATCTTCCTGCGTAAACGTCGTCCACGTATCACGCCCTTTGTCGTACTGGCTGACACCGATCCTCGTGCCGACCCAGACGTTCTTTCCATCAACAGCGATTGACCAGATTTCATCACTGACAAGGCTTCTGGCGTATTCTTTTGATACTACCATCGGTTTGATTTCAGTACCGGATGTATAAGTAACCCATGCGTTTGGGTCGTCTGACATGCGGGGGTATTTGCATAATCCAGCGGCAGTTCCAGCCCAAATATCATAGCCATCAACGACGACAGCCACTATGTCCGTACTGGGTAATCCATTTTCTTTGCTATATCTATCCCACTTGTTCGCTATCTTGTCGTATCTGCTTGCGCCTCCTTTGGTTCCAACCCATATATAACGGTCGTCCACAGCCAGCGAGTTTATATTGTTGTCTATGATGCTATCGGTGTCCTCTGGTTCCCGCCAGCCCCACCAACTGCCACGCCCATCAGTCATCATCTGAAACCCACCCTTTTTTCGGAAGCTGGTCCAGGTTCCATAGAATTTGTCATATCTCGACAGGCCCTGAGACGTCCCACACCAAACGTATCTTTCATCTGCAACCACTGAGCGGACTTCGCTGCTGATCAACGCTTCGGATTGCACGTAAGACGTCCACGTCTCCGCCTTTTTGTCATACATGGAAAGCCCCCTGGGTGTTCCAACCCATACAAAATCAGCATCAACCTTTAATGCTCTGTCGTTCGGATGATTTTGCAAAAGACCACTGCGGTCATTGAAGTTAGTCCACGTACCAGACGCCATGTGAAACCGATTGACACCCTCATTAAACGTTGACATCCATAGGTAGTCCCCATCCTCAACCAGTTCGTTGACATCACTCATGAAGCCACCTGTTGCTCTCACCATTGTCCACTCATTATTCCCTTTATCATATTTAACAACACCGCCTCCACTGCCGCGCCCTTGAGTGATGATCCAGACGTTCTTGTCCCCTACGATAATCTTGCCTGTGTCACCGGGCACCTGACCGGAGGCTAGAGTGATTATTTTTTTGGTAGCCTTATCGTAATACGAAGCCCCGCCGCGCCAGCCGTGAGATATCCATACACGGTCAATATCTTTGCTGATCCATTCAACATTTGTTTTGGCAAGTCCCTCTTTACGAGTATAGAAATACCATTTATCTTCGTTTTCGTTGTATCTCCTTATCCCGCAGACCCTGGACCAGAATCCAACCCATACGTCTGCGCCATCAGTTTCAACAACATTAAGCCAGTCCATACTGCCAGGATTGTCAGGGACAGGTGGTATATCAATAGCTTCCCACTTCCCGGTGTCTTTATGATACCTGCTTACAGAGACGGATTCTTCGATGTATGCCCAGATGCTATTGGCACTTTCTATAATTTTACTTATATCATTATAAGCCAGCCCATCATCCATCGTGTATTGTTTCCACGTATCCAGAATCTTATCGTATCTTAATACACCGTAGTCTGTCGCAAACCATACGTATTCGTCCGCCACGAGGATGTCTCTCACCACAGAGGGTGCCTTAGCCTTTGTGTCGTGTAAAATATCCCATCTGGAGAAACGCCGCCAGTTCTTTAATGTCCTGTCATATCTGATTATGGCTCCGTTTGGCGATGCAGACCAGTTGCTGAACCATACGTAATCACCATCGAACTCGATATTCGATACACTCGGTTCTCTAAATGGCTCTTTCACGATTGGTGAGCGATATTCCTCAACCATCGAGCCATCGGACTTGCGAACCTGAATCATCCCTGCTGACGTTCCCAACCAAAGGGAATCCCCATCTAAACATATTGACCTTATATTGCATCGGGAGAGTCCATTTCCAATATTGATTGTTTCAAAGAAGTTTCGCTCAATATCGTATTTTACAAGCCCAATTAAAGTACCAAGCCACATAACCTTGCCATCTGATACTAAAGCGCGAATATCTACGTCCTGCAATGCCTTTCCGTCACGATCTTTAAGCGTGATAGTTTCCCATTTTCCGTCTTTATATACTGATAGGCCGTTCTGTGTTCCAACGTAGACAGAGTCATTTTCATTGACTAATAGAACATTCACGTTTTTACCTGCCAGACCATCTTTTTCACTATAATGGACTAAGCTACCATTCCCATTTTTGGTGTCATATTTCCAGATGCCATCCTGTGTCCCGATCCATAGGTTCGATTCCTTATCAATAGCCAGATCGGTTATCATCTGATCTTGCCATGAACTTTCCTCCGATGATGTAAAGTTTATGGCATTCCATTTTTTGTCATTTGCATTGTATTTGAAGATACCCCGTGATGTGCCTGCCCATAAATCTTTTTCATCATAAGCTAAAGCAGTAATAAATAATTGTGTTAGACCCTCATGGGAACCAAAGAAATGCCAGAGTTTATTTTCCGCATCAAACAATCCGATTCCTCTATCAGTACCGATCCAGATATTCCCGTTCTCTATCTCTACGTCAGTCACGTAGTCAGTTATCAACCCATCCTTTTTCTGATAGTTCAGCCATTCTTTAGTCTGAGGATTATACATAGAAAGTCCAAGCCCTGTCCCTATCCATACATTACCTTTTGAGTCAGACTTTACCACTTTCAGGTCATTATCTGCCATAGAATCCATCTTGATGTAAGTAGTCCATTCATTTGAGACCTTGTTGTATCTGCTCAAGCCGCCTTCGTAGGTACCAAACCACACTTCGTTTCCAAAGACTGTCATGCAAGTGACGTGGTTATTTGCCAATCCATCATCAGAGGTATATTTGACCCAGGTATTGACTGCCTTTAGATACCTCTGAACACCGGCATTTGCAGTGCCAATCCATATTTGGCTACCATCTACTGCTATGGCTTCAATCTTGTTACTGCTCAGAACGTCGGTCTTGGTATATGATTTCACGAACGTCTGATCAGTCTTGCTGTATACGCTGATACCATCATTGATGGTACCAAGCCAGACTTCATCTTCACCAACGGCAATAGTAGTCAGCTTATCATCCACAAGCCCATCACTTTTGGAATAGGAGTTCCACGAGTCGGTGCTTCTGTGGTATCTATTGACTCCCGCACCGGGTTTCCCTTTACCTTCCTCATGATCCCATTCATTGTTCATTTTCTTATCTGGTTGTGTTCCTATCCAGACGTATTCAGTTTCGATGGCAATGGACTTGACGGTGTTAGTACTGAGACCGTCTTTTTTGCTTCGCAAAGCCCAGCTATCCAGTTGTTTGTCGTACCTGTTGAGACCTTTATCTGTACCAAACCAGACGTAATTTCCATCTACGGCGATAGTAAAGACTGTATCGCTGGCAAGACCATCCTTTTTCTTAAAAGTTTTCCATTTTCCTGATGAGATGTCGTATCGGCTGACACCGTCACTCGTGCCGATCCAGACTAAATTACCATCTAATGCAATAGCCTGTACGTTATCAGACACCATACCATCCAGAGTGGTATAATATATCCACTTGTTTTCTTTTCTGGAGAATTTTGACACGCCCAGATCCGTGCCGACCCATACGTTTTTGTCGTCAGCCGCAACACATCGCACCTTGTTGCTTAGTAGTATTTTTTCTCGATAAATATTGCCTTTGGTTTTGACGAATCCCTCTGTTTTTTCTTTTCCAGATGGCGTTTTGGTTTCAGAGACTGCTTCTTTTTGCGATTGTTTAACTTGATTTGGATTGAACGTAAAACACGAAGATAACCATAATGCGCATATCAGTAAAGCTATCGTAATGAAAATTCTATTATTTATATTCACACAAATTTTCACCCCCTGAATTAGTAATTTTATCGGTAAGCTAATCAAGATTATGGATTGCGAATTTAATAACTTTTCCATTTAAGTGTTTCTCTCATTAAATAACTTATAATTTAGAATTGGCGAAAAGCACGTAGTGGAAGGCTTTAGACTTTCGTATGAAACGATACGGACTTACCGAGAGAACCATTTTATTTATAACCAACCCTCAATTTATTATAACAAATTCTCATTAAGATTACCATATCCTTTGAAAAAACATCCTGGCTTATGGAAAAAACAGGTAAGCAAGTTTAAGAAAATATTATGGACTTTTTCTTCTTGACTTAGAAATATTGGCTTTGTATATCCTTTGTATATCAAGGAATACCATCAAATAACGGTTACCATTCCTATTGTTAAAGACTTCTCAAGAATTTTATAGCATTTTCCAGCCTATCCTCTGGCGAAACGTCTTCCCTGAAATCCTCCACTGATATAAAACCTTTGTATCCTACCTTGCGCAGACATTCCACCATCTTAGGGAAATCATAAAGCCCTTCAGCCATCGGGCACCCGGGCCACGACCACGTTACAACACCCTTTTCATTCGGTGGATTCGGTATTGGCTTATGCCCGCCGGCATGGATGTGCGTAAGGTAATCGCCAAGAAACTCAATGGCAAGCTGTGTAGTCTCATAACCATCAGAGACCATGTTCTGCGGGTCATAGATAACGCCAATGTCTTTAGCATCAAAGTTCGACACAAGCCGATAAGCAAGCGATGCGCTTGTATGTATAGTTCCGCCGTGAGTCTCAACAAGGACTTTAACGCCGTACTGTCTGGTGATCTCCAAAGCCTTATTATAATTTCTGACAGCCTCATCGTAAAGCTCGTGATAATTCACAGTTCCGTTATATCCTCTGCATCCAAGCCTTACAGCAGAACATCCGACAGCCTTCGCACCCTCAGCAAGCAAGCGCACGTGATCAATGTCGCTGGCATCACACGCAGAAGCAAAAGCCGCTATCTGAAGCCCATATTCTTTAACTGTTGATTTCACTTCTTCTGCCCGCTGGAGTATGTTGTCAGGTGAAAGGTTGGTGAGATGCCTTCCCCACGGGCTTGGTGCTTCATTCGCCCTTTCCGCAGGGAATCTACGGACACGAAGTTCCATCCCATCATAACCCAGTTTTTTAAGCAGTTCGCAGGTTTGTCTGAGGTCGAGGTGCGGTAACATAACAGTGGTTACAGAGATTTTCATGATATATCCTTTCTGTAAAGTTCCGTAGAGACAGGTTTCAAACCTGTCTCTACATTATTGCATTTAATTCATCAAAACGTTATTAGATGTTATTGTTTCTCCATAGCGAATTTATATTCATCAACCGATAACAAAGTCTTTCCCAACATATTGCCCAATTTAACGATCTCAGGCAGTCTCATGCCGGCAGATTCCATCTTCTCCTGCTGAGAAAAAACCTCACGCACAGTTCCATCCATGATTATAGAACCTTCATCCATCACCATCACCCTGTGAGCGTATTCTGCTACAACCCACAGTGAATGAGTGATGATTACTATGGTATGACCTGCTTCGTTTAATGATCGCAAGAGTTCCATCATACTCTTTTGCTGTGTGTAGTCAAGCCCGGTAGTCGGTTCATCGAGGATCAGTATTTTTGGCTTACAGGTAAGAACAGATGCCACAGCTATCCTCTGCCTTTCGCCTTTTGTCAGAGAGAAGGGGTCTCGATCCTCGTAGCCTTCCAGATGGACAGCTTGAAGTGATTGTGTAACGTTGGCTGAAATCTGATCTTCAGGCAATCCATAATTTCTTGGGCCAAACGTTAGTTCATCCTTTACAGTATTAGCAAATATCTGATGATCAGGATTCTGAAAGACGTATCCGACAATCTTGCCAAGTTCAGATACCTTCATCTTCGCAGTATCTTTGCCAAAACACGATATACTTCCTGCGGATGGTCTGAGCAATCCGTTAAAGTGCTTTGCAAGGGTCGTTTTTCCTGAACCATTCTGCCCAATTATAGCAGCGAATTCACCTTCTTTGATAATCAGATCAACTCCAGCGATGGCATTCTTACCTTCCGGGTAGGAATACTTTAATCCCTTCACTTCAACGGCAATATCACCGTATTTTCTCTTTTTTTGATCATCCTTCGCAAGTATAAGATTATATTTTTCATCACTGATCATTGAATCCAGTGCAGTTCCAGCCAGATTGTATGCTTCCTGTGATGTAAGGGGGAACACATTCATGTTTGTTTCCATAAATAACTCTGGTATCTGCAAGGGACGGATGCCGTGCTGTTCAAGAAGCTTAACATTTCTTAGGATGTCATAAGTGCTGCCAGATGCGACAATTTTGCCAGAATCCAGAATTATGATTCTGTCAGTATCCATTATATCTTCCGTATCGTGTTCAACCAGAAGCATGGATATTGACTCTTTCTTGAGTTCCCTGAGTGCAGTGAATATTTCATATCTCCCACCTGGATCAAGATCGGTAGCAGGTTCGTCTAGAACCATGATTCTTGGCTTGCTGGATAAGACAGAAGCTATGGCAAGACGTTGTTTTTCACCACCAGAAAGTGCATAAGGCTGTCTATTCTCGAATCCTTCCAGTCCCACCATGTTGAGAGCGTATTTGATCCTTTTCGCTATTTCCTCACGGGGTAAAGCGAGATTTTCAGGTCCGAACGCCACTTCAAGCTCAACGCTTGTAGAAAAAAGCTGTGACTCAAAGTCCTGAAACACCAGACCGACGTTCTGAGCGACCTGATATATCTGCTTGTCCCTTATAGATTCGCCGAAAATCTCTATCGTGCCTGATAGATCGCCTTTCTGGAATCTTGGTATAATACCGTTGAGACACCTGCACAGTGTAGACTTCCCTGCACCGGATTTGCCCATGACAGCAACCATCTCACCTTCACGCAGATCAAGATCGATCCCATCAAGAGCTTTGATGTCTGAGTTGCGATATGTGAATGTTAAATTTTTTATATAAACAGGATTCATGAATTAATGGGTCTATGGGTCAATAGGTCTATGGGTCAATAGGTCTATGGGTCAATAGGTTAATGGGTATTGTCCTTTTTTGGTATAGACATTTTCACTGATTTTATCAGCCCACCTAAAGTTGCAAATGTTTGATTTACCATCGCTGTAAGCTGGGTGTTGTCTGATTCGCTTAAATATTCCAAACGATTTGCCAGATGTAGGAAGTATTCTGTTTCTGCAAGTGAGCCACGAGCTATGGAGAGAAATCGCAAGTATTCAATATTCGATTCACGCCCACAGCCTTCTGCAATGTTAGCAGGCACCGAATATGCGGATCGGCGTATTTGTGAGGTGATTCCATAAATCTCCTCAACTGGAAATAGTTTTGTTACCTGATAGATTATAAATGTCAATTCGTCTGCCCTTTGCCATGCACTCAAGGCTTTATAGTTGCGCATTCGCTTCTCTCCATGTTTAGGTAATGGGATTATAGGTCAATAGGTCAATGGGTCTATAAGTCTATAAGTCTATAGGTATATGGATATATGGGTCATTAGGTTAAAACTATATGATCTAATTGCTCTATAAACCCATAGCCTATATACCTATTAACCTATAGACCCATAGACCTATAGACCCATAGACCCATTGACCCATTGACCTACATCAATACAGCCGCAATAATCATAAGCAAGATAAACGGTGCAAGCCCTAATCCAAGTCCACCGACGCCTTCGACAGCCTGACCGAATCCTGCGCCAAGCACACCCATGTCATAACCACCGATAGCGATCCAGTTACCAACAACGAGTCCGCCTATCGTGGCAACTAACATCAATATGCTTCCCGGCATACGACCTTTAGAAAGGTCTGCTTCGTCCATTACGTCCATATACAGCAGACCCATTTTCTGAACAACGGGATAGATAATCGGGATCAACAATGGGCCCAATATCGCTGATACCAGAAAATTGTTAAGGGTTATGATATTCCCTAACACAGAGAATGGCACAAGCCCAAGAGCGTGAACTCCCCAACCGATGAAAACTCCACATGCGGCACTGGCTGATAACGTAACCAAAAAGTATTGAACTGAAAGGAACCTCAGAACTAAGAATACGACAATGGCGCAAAACGCAGGGATATAAGTATTAGCAGTTGGGGCGAGATAATACCTGATAAGCCATGCGGCACCTCCAACAACTACTGCTGACCCCAGAGCAATCAGACTTGATTTTAACGGTGAAACATAAGTTCGGGCAACTGGTACACCTTTACCAAGTGACTGCCACATTTTGTAAGGGATGTAACCATACAGGAAGTTCCCGATAAAACCGAATAAAGTTCCGATCCCGAAGGTTCCAAAAGCGTCAGCAATGGTGTTCCCGATAGCAGAACCCCACGCCGCCGCAGGTCCGAACATCAGCGAGCATATTATGGGTATGACGTTAGCAGGTCTGATCTCAGTGAATCCCGGGACAATCGGTATCGCTACCTTGAACGGTATAAGTATTGCGGCGTACAAAGCCGCCGTTACTGCGGTTAAGACTATCATCCTCGTACTTTTCCACATTGTGAAAAGTTCTTTCATAAGTCAACTCCTTTCTTAAAAGCTTATAATGGAAAGAAAGTTACAATCCCAAAACTCCCCGCTTGAGAGGGGAAACACGAATTGCGAAGCAATACGTAAGGGGTGTGTTAATGTCTGATTAAGCCTTTATCGTATACTTCAGTTCTTGATGCTTATTGATCCTTAATGATTTCAGATACCCACGTCTTTTCATATCCTCAACACCTTTTACACACCCCTCACGTATGCTGCGCATCCGTATTTCCCCTCTCAAGCGGGGAGTTTTGGCGGATCCCGACGAATATCAATAATCAGGTTCATCGCTGTCTCCGGGTTTTGGTATTTCTGCCTCTTTACCAGCTACGTAAAGTATAATGCCAATGAAAATCGCTGGTAACATGATTCCTATGGTTGACTCAAACGTTACAAGAATCTGCGGGAAAACCTTCAGTGGAGTAATATCACCATACCCAAGTGTTGTTATTGTGACAAAAGAATAATAGATGAAATCCCACCATTGAGGGTAATTGATATTATCTACAATGAAAAATGGGCTATTGCTTTTGACTTCTGTAAAATAAATACCTTCCAGATAACAGGCATAGAACCACAAAGAAAATATTAGCACGACAGCAACGTAGCCAACGAAAAAGGAAGATAGCGATCTCAGGAACGAATACTTTTTTAACTCCTGCTTTGAGCCAAAGAAGCCTTTTACCATAGATAGAAATCCCTCTGGAAGACGCTTGAACGCATACCAGAGTAATAACCCAGCAATCACTCCAGCAGAACATCCAATGAAACCACCAAGCCCGGTATAAAATCCTATACCAAGCCCGCCGGCAAGCCCAAAGGCAAGTCCAAAGAAAAGTCCAAAGACAATTCCACCGGTAAGTCCAAAGACAATTCCACCGGCAATTCCACCGGTAATTCCAACAGCAAGTCCAACGACGAGTCCAACGACAAGTCCATTGGCAAGTCCAACGAAAAGTCCAACGACAAGTCCATTAGCAAGTCCAACGACAAGTCCATTGGCAAGTCCACCGGCAAGCCCAAAGGCAAGTCCAAAGACAAGCCCAATAACAAGTCCACCGACAAGAGAAACAATAAAATCGGTATCATTCCAAGCTGATATAAACCCCAAACCCATAATTGCGCACAGGGCAGGATAAGTAATAATTATGGTCTCAAGAGTTACAGCAATGAAGATTATAAATATGTTCTTGAGTCTGCTTTGTTTCTTCTTAAGCGATTTTCTCATGCCAGCCTTTTTCCTTCAATCTGTTTCGTAGTAATGCAATTATGAAGTTTGAAAAATTGATCGGGTTATAAATCAGCCTTTCCTAACTTTAGGATTTATGATTAAATAGCTTTCTGAATAGACAAAAAGTAGGTTGGGTTGAGGAACGAAACCCAACTTTTAGGCATCAAATATGAAAGTTATTAGATTCCCAATCTTTAATATTTGAGGACGTTTATCATGTAAAAGCATAAGTTAGGATATCCTAACTTATGACCCGATCAATTTTTCAATGTCCATTATTGCATTAAAGGCGATAAATCACCTTACTACAAACGTCTTTATCAATCATTTTCCCAATCCCAATTTTTTCCATAATCACGGACTGGATATTGTCGCCAGGAATCTCTTAACCACTCAATTCCAAAATGCTCTAAATACCAATGCACGCTTGAGCATGTCCAATCTAAAGGCTTTTCAACGTAACCATGTTTTGTCGGGTTATAGTGTATATGATAATGGTTTGGTAACACTACCCAGCCATTACAGGTGATCCCTGCTATATTGAGTTCTCTAAATAGCTCTTCAATTAACCATAACTTATGCTCTTCACTATGAAAATGGGGTTGATGTTCATAGGTTGCAGAGGTAATTAAAAACCATCCTTCGACTTTATGCAGATGAGGTGGCTCATGCAAAGGATAACCCTTAAAGATTCTATCATTCAATACTTCCGTTTTTTGTTCAGGAGTTAGTTTACGATAATTATACATGATTTTTGTAGGCTTGTAGTAAGGCGATTCATCGCCTTAAATGCAATGAATTGCATTACTACGAACCAATTTCTACCCCGGCATGATACGGTATCCTACCTTTGTAAATAAGCCAATAACGATCCATAATCCGCCTATTAATGATTCTCCCATTACTATCCCCAAAAAGAACGGGCGCATCTGTCTGTAAAGCCTTAATCCTCCAACTCTCAAGATAATGAATTTCGCAAGCCAGCCGAGAAATATGGAGAACCATATAGTATACGGCGCCCAGCTTGTAGTCATAGCGTATCCCAAGGGATGCACACGCCACCACAGGAATTGATAGCGCATAAATATCAAAAACGACATTACGACTATACCTGTGATTATAAACGACAGTTCCATCCAGTTCGTATTGCTGGGATAATTCAAAAACCACGAAAGCCTGTCATAAGGCTCAGGGTCCCACCAATAGCCCATCTTTAATCCGCCAACGTGGTACCACGTCATCAGCCCTGAATAGTAGGACGTGGCAAGTGCTACAACCATTGAGATGCCAATTGCACCCAGTAAATGCTTTCGCTTGATGTGAAACGAGTCTGAGGCTTTAAAGCTGTTCATAACGTGAGGCATCATGAATTCACGTAAATCAAACATCAGCGTCTTTTCAAAAGTAAGTATGGTGTGGCTGGCTGGACTAAATCTCGATGACCCAAGACCGATCATAATGTAATCCGAGGGACGAAAGATCGCAAGTAGAAAAAGGAATCCACCATCAACCACCATCCACGTCAGCACGATAGCCATGATGTAGAAGAAGATCATTACCCCAAACGCCAGCCAGAAGGACATTCCTGCCGCATAAGCCATGCCAGAAATAGCAAATGTGCCTCCAACAAAACCGATCAACGCCCAGCGATAGGGCAAAGGCTCATTTGAATCATCTGCTTTTTTCAATCCAAGTGTCGCTTTTACAATATCCATGATATGATGCCTTGCCAGCCATATAACGAAGATGACAAGAGCAATGTAACCACCCATCTCCTGCCTGTTGGCAAGCGTCCATCCGCTTGCAGAGAATCCAGAGGCATAAGCCACAACGCTTTGAACTTTATAGAGTATGTAAAAAATCCAGAAACTAAACGATACGTCAAGTGAAAGCAGGTACGAAAAGCCAATGATGGACGGATAAATCATAAATATAGTTGATTGCAGCGCAACCCAGGGTCTGTCGTTCAGATAAGGGTCAAGCGAGAAATATAACGGGATATTTGGCAATTGCGGCAGGTAAGCGTGTAGACCATTAATTACGTGCAAAACAAATGCTATACTTGCACCGATCCATAAAGCTTTGCTCCTCATAAAGTCATTCAGTCGAGTTTTCTGGTCTGCATTTTCCACCATTTCAACGGGAAGCTTGACAAGAGGAAACGTAAATCGCTCATGATCAACCCATTGCTTGCGAAGCATAGTACTCAAGCATACCAAAACGAAATAAGTCATCAAAACGTAGCTTGACCACAAGAGTGCAGGCTTAATCCAGAATCCCCATGGAACAGGCTCACCAGAAGGCAAACCTTCATAGAAATATTTGACAGCCTTCGGGTCTTTGATAATTAGGGAATCTGGTAAGTACCTGAAAAACAGGTCCTGCCACTCGTTCTCTGGAGTCGCATAGTAGTAAGGAGCGACCAGCATAAAAAGATGATAGCGTATGAATCCCGACGATGGGATCCCGGAAGCGACTATCATCATGCACCAGATGGTTATGAGTTCAGAAGGTTTAAGGCTGTATTTTGGCTTCCAGCGCCCAATGGCGATAAATCCAATGAATACCAGAAGGATATATAAAAAGAATGAGCCTATGGGAAAGTGGTTGCCTGCAACGAACGTCCCGCCGATATAGTAATCATTATAAGGAGTGATTAGGCAAAGGAATATGACGCAAATTAACCCGATTAGGACTGAACGTTTTGTGACAGATTGCAAAGTTTCTACCTCATGAATTAACGATCTCACTGTGATCTTTGAAAATCTCCGCAAGTTTATCTTCCTGAATAGCTGATTGGATAGCCATAAGTTATCACTCTCTCTTTTTTGGGGTGCTGGAGAGCAAGTGCGCAAGCATGGCTTACGCACTCCATATTTAATCCATATCAGGCTTTATGTTCGGCAATCATTCCGGCGAATGTGGTTCCTGTCTCGAAGGCTTTGGCGAGGAATTCTACCTCATCAGGAATACCTGATTTTCCCATAGTCACTTCCATACTTACAGGCTTTTTGTAAGATGATTTCGCTATGATTTTTGCAAGCCTTTTCCAGTCTACCGTTCCCATGAATAAGATTTGATGCTGATCGCCGTTGCCATCGTTGTCGTGGAGATGTACAGAGATTAAGCGGTCTTTTAGAATTTCAAGATTGTCCAGACCATTAGCGCCTGTGATATTTCCATGCCCGCAATCGTAGCACAAACCGAGATATTCGGGATCGTATTCAGAAAGCAATTTGCTGATGGCTTCAAATTTTCCGTTCTCTATGGCAATACGGACGTTGTGTTTTCTTGCGAAAGGCTCGATCTCATTCAGAGTTTTTCTTATTGGTATTGACTCAGGATCACCCGGAACGTGCATGATCACAACGTCAGCACCAAGATATGCAGTCATCTCTATTCGATTTTTGGCAAGTTCAACGCCTGAAAGCCTTTGATAATCCTGCGGAGATGCCCAGTTTTTCTCATTACCTGCTGAACCGTGAAGATCGAGTAATTTTAATCCATACTCTTTAAGCCAACTTTTGATCTGTTCTATTTCCCACTTTGAGTATAGAAAATCGGTATTCCAATGATGGCACCAATGAATGTGCGAGAATCCAGCATCGGCGATGCGTTTAAGGTATGGTGATGGGTCACCAGTGTCTTTTGCATAGTCTGTAGTAACTGATAGCATTAATTTTCCTCCCATATTTCAGTGACGAGTAATCAGTGATCAGTTTGCTATACTCTTTACTGATCACTGATCACTGATTACTGATCACTGATTACTGATTACTAGCGTGTCTCAACTGGCAGAGGTAGCTCAACATGGATGTTATCGTTACTCGCTGATTTTGACATAGCGAGTGAAACTTCCTGATCGATTCTGCCATTTAGTGCGCCGTACTCTGGTTCCGTGTTGTTCCTGTGTGCGTTTGCGACGCTCATTAGCTCTGAGGCTATGCACAATTGTCCGTCGCTGAGTGAATATTTACTGAACGGGTTTTTCCATACGACTTCGAGTCCTGTGTCTGGCTCAGTTTTGGCAACCAAAACGTCAAGCACATCCATTCCATCTTTGGACTTAGTTGTACGCCTTTCAACCACGATAGGCAGTCTGGCATTGGCTTCTTTGTTCAGGATGGCGATCTGCTCTTTATACGAGTAGCTTCGCTGACCATCGCCAATGCACATGCCGCGCTCTCCATAGAACCTGCTTGAATTGTGCCATCGTAGTGGTGAGCCATAAGACAGCCCGCTGAAGTTAAAAATACCGACTGACCCGTTTTCAAACTCAAGCAGGCCCATCTCCCAATCTTCGCTTGTCGGCTTCATTTCCCTGTAATTATGCTCCTGAACAGTAAAGTTCCTACGCATTCCAATGACACGTTTTATTCCAACGTCAAAGCCTATGTAGCTTCGGATCAGACCGACGCCGTGATAGCCGTGTCCATTGAAATCGTTATATGCAGTAAGAATTTTTCCAAAAATGCCCGCCAGAATGAGTTCACGCTTAATGCGCTCACCCGGAACACGGTAGTAATTCTCGCATACTTCCAGCTTTTTGTTGTTTTCCTTAGCAGTAGCGATCATCTTATCCGCCCAGCCAAGGTCAGTATCTATGGGAGTTTCGGTACAATAGCTCACTCCCATCTGCGACAACGGGATCCCAGCCTCGTGGTTGCGATGTGGATTTATGACTACTGCGGCAATATCGGGTCTGGTTATATTCACCATTTCGGCAACGTCAGTGAAATATGGTACTTTATACTTTTCTGCATGTTGTTTTGCACGGTCTGCGCTTTCATCACAGATTGCTACGAGTTCCAGATCCTCATCCATCTTAGCAATGATCGGCAGATATGCTCCACTTCCCCTGTTTCCTGCACCTACCAGAGCTATCTTGAGTTTATCCATAGGTATACTCCCTCTAAAAAAGAGTTGGTAACTTATAAAGTTGATAAGACCTTTTCCTGATACGCCATAATACCTCATAATGCCATGAATGTAAAGATTTTTATGTTTGATTTGCTGTTGACATCATTATGATTAAAGGGTAATATCTTGATATTCGCAGTCTGAAGCCTGCGACTACCAACTGAAACGTAATATCTTATCCACAATGGAGATTTTATGGGAAGGATCAAAAATCTGATACGAAGATTAACAGTAGAGCAATGGGCGATCATTGACGCTGAATACGTCAAGACTGAGAAAAATCTGAAGTGCGTATGGTCTCTGATACTCGTAGTTTTTATGCTCATAATTCAGAGATATTTCGGGCAGTCAAGGGCTTTTACGAATATGTTTGGTGATCTCGTTACCAATTTTCCATTACCCGGGATCTGGCCACGCCTATACTCAACTTTCGCATCTCTGATCTTATTTTTTGTGATCCCGTATATATTCATCCGTTTCATATTTCGTGAAAGGCTCAGGGATCATGGTTTTACTCTCAAAGGGGTCTCTCGTTATATGCCGATATATCCTGCCATGGTCCTCGTTGTGCTTCCGTTAGTTGTGATAGTCTCTTTTTCAAAAAGTTTTTCAGATCACTATCCGCTCTACTCACAAGCGGGTGATTCATTATGGAGTCTGCTGATCTGGGAATTGTCCTATGGTTTATATTTTCTCGTGCTGGAATTTTTTTTCAGGGGATTTATGATATTCTCACTGTCTCGGTGTCTGGGATCATTTTCCATATTTGTAATGGTTATTCCCTACGTTATGATCCACTTTGGAAAACCTGTCGCTGAGACAATAGGCTCTATAATCGCAGGTATCTTTCTGGGAACACTGGCTTTGAGGACGAGATCAATATTTGGCGGTGTTTTCATACACATCACAATTGCATGGAGCATGGATATACTCGCACTTTTACAAAAAGGTCAATTACAAGCTCTCATAAAAACATTAATGTAGCATTTTCATTTGATAATAATGTTCCCTACCTTATACCATCTGAGTTTAGCAACTTTTAAGAAATCTCAGACCTTTTTATTTTTATAATAAAAATGGTATAACTTTTTGCTTGACAAAAGAAGGTATTAATGATATAATTCATTCATAATCTTTACAACGTAACAAAAGAGACATATAGAATCAATGATATTTCAGAGTCTACAAACAATCAGGGAGGTATCAGGATGCTAAACTTCGACACGTCAACTTATCATTTCAGCGACATTGACCTTGCGACGGCAATTAAAAGGCTTCAGGTAAGAGATCGTGAGATGCTCATACTTAGACTCATGGGGCATAATCAAAACGACATAGCGTTAGTCTTAAACCTCACAAGGTCAATGATTTCCAAAAGGCTGACAAAAATAACGAAGACCCTTTCAATATTTATGAAATGATTAATGTATAAAAACAATTTATCCAAATTTTCTGGATGGATATTTTATTAACAAAACCCAACAATTCTAATATTATGTTGGATTTGTCAACCCAACATAAGAATTTATCAGAATCTTAACGGAGTTTTCACCTCGCCTGTATCTATTGAATCCAGACCAGCCCAAGTAACAGCGCAGGTATTGACAGCATCACGATATGATGATCTCAACAAGCTTTGATTCTTTGTTTCCACAGATGTCAGGAAGTTATCAACCTCTGTCAAATAGCAATTATCGCTCATCTTTTCGTCTATCTGAGTGCCTTCCACAGTACCGAATATGCGGTTAGCGAATAGGTCAATAGTTAATCGTGAAAAGTCGGAAATCATCTCTACCTGAGCTATCGCCACGTCACACGCCCACGAATGAGTATGACTGCCGATGATCCCGGAGTCAAAGTGCAGATCCATTACGATGGTTTCCTCTGTTGTAAAGTCAGCACGTTTCGGCTGGATCATGTTATTACCAAACGCATGAACTTTTGTAACTTCGCCAGCCAAATATCTATGAAGGTCAAGGACGTGGATAGCCTGATCCATGAGGGGACCGCCAGATTTTTCTCTTATAAAGAACCAACCGGGGATATTCAGATGCACCGCAGGTCCACAGAGGAAGACTGACCTTATCGCTGATACTTTCTTTCCCTTCATAAGCTCTTTGGCTTTTGCTACGGTCATAAGCCATCGGTACATGAATCCTACGTTGTTAATCACGCCAGCATCTTTTATTGCCTTAACGCCTATTTTTCCTTGTTCAGCATTGAAAGCAGGCGGCTTTTCTGAGAATATGGCTACACCCTTAGCAGATGCCGCAGATATTGGCTCCGCTCTCACAAAAGGAGGGGTACAGATAAAGACCGCATCGAGTGTCTCTTTATCTAGCATTTCGTTATAATCGGTATAAGCATGACCGCCATTTTCGCTTATTGCCTTTTGTGCCTTTTCTTCTGCAACGTCACAGAAAGCAACAAACTCCGAGCGATTAAGCTGTTTGAGTGAACTAATATGCCTTTGTGCTATACCGCCGACACCTATAAAACCTATTTTTAGCATTTGATATTCTCCAATGAACAGTGATCAGTGATGAGTAATCAGTGATCAGTATTAGATGAAATAAACCGTTAATAATCAACTGACGAGTATTTTATCATAAGGCTGGTTTTTTTTCTAACCTTTTATTTAGCGAGAAAACCACTAAGGGGTAGTGACGAAAAACGTATAGGTTATACCCCAAGCCTTTTGTTCATTTGGTGCCAGATTCATCGCCACAAACGGCTCCGGGCATACAGTTGTTTTCACAGTCCAGAAGTTTAGATGTGCGATGGGATTATCGCCTTTTATCTTCACGCCAGCACCAGTTTTGGTGTTTTGAATTGTTATTTCGTAATCCTTTGCGTCATCACTGAAGCCCTCCAGTTCGCTAAACGGCGCCTCAGTATCAAGATTTTTGACAAAATAAAGCTCATTGCCTTTAGCTTCCAGAATACCTTTAAGATCACGCATCATCTTCACTTCAAACGGAAAATTCAGCACGTAATCTGTCCCTATCGGCGTGCCATCTATGATGAAGAAATTGTGGTTATATTGGGACGTTTCGATAGAACTCGTACCTGTATTCCTTAGTGAATGTGATATTGTAAATTCCGGGCTGGCTTTTGACAGAGTTATCTTCTTGGTATAAAGGTAGCTCCATCCGCTAACGCCTTGAAAATCCTGCTGAAACTCTATCCAGTCTTTGCTGTAACTGACTTTCCATATTCCGGCTTTAATAATTTTATAGGGATACCAGAATCTATAACTTGGCTCGTCAATTTTTTCCAATAGGCCGATACCAATCTTGATGAATGGCTCACCGGGCTTTGCTTCCTTATAACCGAGTGAATTTGGCTCATCAAAAGAACCCGTTCTGAACTCCTCGACAGGACCAACAATATCATCGTTGACACCCGGGTCGTGTGTCGTCTTCCACTCATCGAAATAGGTATGCCCTTTATACTCAACCTGCGATATTACGCCAGACCAATCGAACCTTGTGCCTCGATAATATCCTTTTTCAGGATCGGGAAGATATACGTTTAGCTTGATTACGTCATTGGATAGTTCAACGCTTGGAAACTCAGTTTTTGGACTTTCGCTTGCTACTGAGTATATAAATACAAAGGACAATGATACACCTGCCAATAATATTCCTCTGAACATAAGCGATCTACCTCTTTTCTAACTTTAGTGATTTTTATGCCACAGTATCTTTGTGAAACGTGCCTAACTTGACAATGCTAAATTCCAAAGTAGCCCAAGCTTTCAGCTTGGTTTTTGATACCGGATTACTGAATTGCCAGCTTAGAAAGCTGGGCTACAAGGGCATTCATTTTTAACTCAACATTGTTAAGCTAAGTTCAGATGCAATAATATAATTATTTAAGTTCAAAGTCAAGAGATACTAAAGCTAAAATCTTACTCTAAGCATAAATTTGTCGTCTGCGGAACCCCAAACACCAGGTCACAAAAGCACGAAAAGAAATAATTAAAGATTAGGAAATCTGATATAAGCCTTGTATTTAATTTTTAATCCTTTGTATTTTTTAGAAAAATGCCGAAAACAAGAATCTTATGCTTGAAATCCTATCAATTTTCATTGACTAAATCTATTTATATGGTATAATATATTTGAAATATATGGAATTCTTTTTTTGTTACTTAAAGTAGTCAACAAGATTAGTTATTTAATATAATTGGTTATGAGTAATGCGATTTATTGCATTTGTTCAGACAATGGCAAGGTGTTGGTGGAATTATGGATGGAATTTATATTAATGATATGAAAACAAAAAATAGGAACTGGCATTGGCTGGAGTTTATAATGGCATGTGTAGCGTACGTTGCCGCCAATACAGTTGATTATATACTCACAATTTGTGGGTTGATGAATAATATACACATGGGTGAAGCCAACCCAATAGCTCGATCCTACATAGACGTATTGGGCCCAGAGAAGGGCTTATTACTCTTCAAGCTGATTATGGTTAGTATTGTAATACTTGGAGTGTTTATCATTGATCGTATACTCAAGGAGAAGAAAATAAAGCTCCGATCAGAATATATCTTGTACGCCGGGGCAGTTATCACGATACTGGGCAGTAGTTTGTGGTTAAGTATACCCTATATTTAATAGCTATCGTCTTATCTCTAATGTAAAAATAATTTCAGTATATCTGTCAGGATTGCCTTGTCTCAGAGCCTTCTTTCAACGTGCTGAACATGCGATTCATCTTTTTAATCTCCGCCTGTACCCTTGCCTGAACCATCGGGTCGTCTGCTTCACGCTTAACACGCTCTATGTGGCGTTCCCATTCATTTATTTGCTCAGATATCTTTTTATCATACTCCAATCGCCGTGCCTTTACTTCTTCTTTTTCTCTCTGCTTTTTACTCATGGGTACGTAGTTACCCTTCAGGCTTGCGCGCAGATACGCTCCCTTATTCTTTGCCTTTTCCAGATTTAAAACAGCAACAGCAGTCTTTATGACCTTCTCCTTACCATATTCTTTCGTCAATTCAGATATAAGTTCTTTTCCATAAGCTGTTGTTAAATCCTGTTTGTTAGGAAAAGGTATCGTTCCTGTAAACACAGATGTGATAAGGGTTTGAGTGTCGTCCTTTGGCTTTATGGGGTGACTGGGGAGTCGTTCCTGGGATGATTGCTCAGTCACCCCTATCCTTTTTTTTGATATTGGTAGGGAAGTTATACTTATATAGAGTAGTCTCCCCCGGCCTTTCCTCTTTGGTTATAACTCCAGCATCTTCCATTCTGCGGAGTGAACGCTGGATAGCACGTTGGCAGGCGTTGGCATGATGGGCAATGGTTTCTATGCTGTGGTAAAACTCTCCTGTTTTGTTATTTGCCAATGCGCAGACGACTGTGTAAGTAACTTTTGTCTCAAAAGGCCATTCCCTGTAAGTATCGCTCAGACGTTATGCTTAAATAGTGAGCCATTGATGTTGTATACTATTGTATACTATATATAACAATTATATAACAATC
>Ga0315274_10000184_pt1 | contig 93891 bp, 81 predicted proteins | sample YL17G02_20_MG_FD_203700 | JGI IMG/M metagenome (GOLD analysis project Ga0315274, IMG submission 203700) | Sediment microbial communities from Yellowstone Lake, YNP, Wyoming, USA - YL17G02_20 | ecosystem: Environmental > Aquatic > Freshwater > Lake > Sediment | place: USA: Wyoming | collected...
CCGCATACGCACCGTCAATGTGGTTGCCAAGCATGGTCATGTTCGCGCAAATATTCTCCCGCCCCATCCGGCAGTACGCGCATTTCCCGCACGTAAGCACAGCCGGAATCAGCACCCGCTGCCCCTCCTTCAGTGTGCGAACCTCCGCCCCGACTTCCTGCACGATTCCCGAAGCCTCGTGACCTAGCACGATCGGCGGCTTCTTGAATGTCGGTACTCCATGCTCGAGATAGTGCAAATCGGTGTGGCACACGCCGCAGGCGGCCACCTTCACCAGCACCTGATCCGATCCGACCTTGGGTCGGGGAATCTCCTCGATCTTCAGTCCAACTCCCGCACCGTGAAATACAGCCGCTTTCATGGGTTCACTCTTTCCTTGCTATGCGTGTTTCCATTGCGGTGATCGCTTCTCCAAGAACGCCGCGATTCCTTCATACGCGTCCGACAGCTTCATCAACTCGTCGAGGTACAGTCGCTCGGCTCGCTCCAGGTGCGACATCATCTGATCGCGTGACAAAAGCGTCGTCGCCCGCTTAGCCAATCGCACGACCGGACGCGACAGTTTGCGGATGTTCCCCAGGTATCCCTCCACCCGCGCCTCGAATTCCTCCGCAGGGTACACCTGATTCACCAGTCCGATGCGATGCGCCTCGGCCGCGTCGATCGTCGCTCCCAATGCGGTGAGTTCAATCGCTTTCTTAATCCCAATCTGCAGCGGGAACGTCACTGCCGCCACGGGCGGGAATACCCCTACCTGCACTTCCGGCTGGCCGAACTTCGCCCGCTGCGACGCCAGAACGATGTCGCAGAAACAAGCCAGTTCACATCCTCCGCCCAGCGCCGCGCCCTGAACGGCCGCGATCGTCAGTGCGTCGGTGGCGGCCAGTTTCCGAAAGATGCCGTGAAACAGGCGGATCATCTCGCCGACGCGGTCCGCGGTGTGATCGGCCACGTCCACGCCGGCGCTGAACGCCTTGCCTGAACCGCGTATAAGCAGCGCCGCCGTATCGTTGCGCGTCAAAACATTTTCTAACAGGCCGTTAAGCTCGGTCATCATGGGAACGTTTAGGACGTTGAGCGGCGGGCGGTCCAAGGTGATCGTGGCTAACCCCTCGGCGATCTCCAATTTGACGTGTTTTTCGTTGCTCATCAGCCATTCTCCCGCTTGATGATGAGGGCCATGCTTACACCCCCACCGCCGCAGATGGCCGCAATGCCCAGTTCTCCCCCGGTTCGCTTCAGTGCGCCGTAGAGAGTTAGCACAATTCGCGCCCCGCTGATTCCGGTGGGGTGTCCTAGGGCGATCGCCCCGCCGTGGACGTTTAGCTTGGCGCGGTCCCATTTCAATACCCGCTCGTTGGCCAGGACCTGAACGGCGAATGCTTCATTCACTTCTATCAAGTCCATGTCGTTGAGCGACATACGCGCCCGCTTGAGGGCGGCAGGAATCGCAACGCCGGGGCCATCGCCCATTGTGCTCGGCTCGACCGCCACGCACGAATAGGCCGCCAACGAAAACAGCGGATTAGCCCCAAGCGACTTGGCGTGCTCGCGCGATGTCAAAACCATGGCGGTCGCCCCGTCGGACATTCCGCAGGCATTGCCCGCGGTCACCGAGCCATCCTTCTTGAATGCCGGTTTCAGCTTGCCCATTTGTTCCACGGAGGTGTCCGCGCGGATCGTTTCGTCCTTGGTGAACAGGAGGGTCGGCTCCTTGTCCTTGGCCGGTACCTGAACGGGAATGACCTCTTCGTCAAACCAGCCGCTGGATTGGGCCTTGGCGGCCTTATGGTGGCTCTCGACCGCGACTTGATCCTGCTCCTGGCGCGTGATCTTGTACTTATCGACCAGGTTCTCGGCGGTGGCGCCCATTCCCATATTGCACAAGGGATCGATGCTGTCCGACCAACCGTCCAGCAGTGTGCGGTCTCCCATCTTGAATCCCGACCAGCGGCAGTCTTTGAGCAGATAGGGAATGGTGCTCATGCTATCCATTCCGCCGACGACGGCAGTCTTGATATCTCCGAGTCTGATCGCCTGGGAGGCAGTGACGATACAGCGCATTCCTGACGGACAGGCCATGTTGATAGTTTGGACCGGGACGGAAACCGGAATGCCCGCACGGATGGCCGCAGTGCGGGCTGGATTAGGCCCATTGCCGGCCTGCCGGCAACTTCCGAAAGTTACATCGTCAATGCCGTCACCCGCAACACCGGCCCGTTGCAATGCCGCACGCATGGCCGCCGCTCCGAGATCGTATGAGGGCATGTCCTTCAACGTTCCACCGAACCGCCCCATCGGCGTGCGCACTGCACTGATCGCCACGACGTCCCTTAGTTCCACAACGTTCTCCACGACTTGCCTGTCCGCATTCGAGAATGGGCAATCGGCAATCTAAATGTATTGCCCTCCATCCACCCGAATGACCTCACCGGTGATATGCCGGGCCGCCTCGCTGCACAAAAATGCAATGACTTCCGCCACTTCCTCGGGTTTTCCAAGCCGCCCCAATACGATTTCCGCGAGCGCCGCCTCTTTCACGCTCTCCGGCGCGTCCTTCATCATCTCCGTTTCGATCAGTCCCGGGGCCACGGCATTAACATTGACGTTGGATTTCCCTAGCTCCCGAGCCAACGCCTTGGTAAGCCCAATGATCCCTGCCTTGGAGGCCGAGTAATTCGTCTGGCCGAACTTGCCGCGCAGCCCGTTGATGGAGGTCACATTGACGATCTTTCCCGACTTCTGTTCTCTGAATATGCCCACCGCGGCATGAATGTAGTTGAAGTAGCCTTTCAGGTTTGTATCGAGCACTTCGTCCCACTGCTGCTCGGTCATCTTCCAAACAACGCTGTCGCGGTTGATGCCGGCATTGTTGACCAGGATGTCCAGACCTCCGAACTTCTCCTTGACCTCGTCGACCATGCGCTGGGCGTCGGCGAAGTTCGCTACGTCGGCCTTGATCGCCAGTCCCTTTCGTCCCAGGGACTCTATCTCAGCCACGACCTGTCTGGCCTCGGTGTCGTGCTTACGGTAGTTGATAGCTACATCGGCCCCTTGGCGTGCGAGCACCTTTGCGATACTGGCGCCGATACCCATACTTCCACCGGTCACAATCGCCCTTTTGCCTTCGAGCATCATCATGGTCAGAACCTCTCAACTATTTTCCGGGAAGCGCCGCCCCGCACTTGCCGCAGTGGTCGAACTCACGGGGCAGCCACTTTGCTCCGCATTCCGGGCATTCGCGGCTATACGGCCCCCACAGAAACTCGCTCGAACCGCCCGACGCCGCGCGCTGCCGGAGGGCGAGATAGTCCGCTTTTCGCTTCTCGGCGAACGCCGTCATCCCCTCGTGCGGCTCCAGACTCGTGTAGTGAACCGCCAGCCAATCCCGCGCGTGCGACGCCGTTGCGTGCCACGACAGCTCCTTCCAGAAGTTGACCTGGGCCTTTGTGTACCGCGTACACTCGAAGAACTTGTTGACCAGTTGCTCGCAAAGATCGGCGACAACCGCGTCGAGGATGGACAGGTCGATGGCGTAGCCTTCCTTGCCGCCGAGGGCCTTTCGAACTTCCTCCGCCGTCGCCCGTCGTTCAAACGGCTGATCCCACGGGTCGGTGTTCCAATCGGCCAGATACGTGCGACCGTTCGTGAACCGGGTGAGGAACGCACCGTCCGGCCCCTTCACGCTCGGTGTCACCGCGTTCACCATCCCCATCCCGAACGAGGTGAACGCCGGGTACCGCTGATTGAGGAATAGCACGCCGCGTGCCCGGCGGTCGCCCACGTGGATGGGCAACCATTGCGTCGAGCCTCCGCACGCCACCGAGCCGACGCTTGTCCCGACCTGGGCGATGAACGCATGCTCGGCCATGACCCCCAGATCGCACGCGAGTTGACTTTCGTTCCCTCCCCCAACCGCCATTCCATTGATCCGGGCAATCACCGGCTTGGCGCAATTCACGATGGACTCGATGTACTGCTTGAAGCAGCACATATATTTCCAGTAGTCCCGCGGCCGCTCCGTGTACTGCTTCTGGTACTCCTTGACGTCGCCCCCCGTGCAGAAGGAGCGCTCACCTGCCCCCGTCAGGACGACCACGGCCACCCGATCGTCCCACGACGCATCCTGGAAGGCCGTCGCCAGTTCCTGGAGCGAAGAAGTGCTGTACGCGTTGTAGGCCTCGGGTCGGTTGAAGGCGATCCGGGCCGTCCAGCCCTGTTTTTCGTACCCGACCTCGTGGAACCCGAACGAGTCGGTGCTACGCTGTGGGAACGTACTCATGCCATGTCACCTCCAGGCCACAAATGCTACCAGCTCCCGCTGCTCTTGGACAGTAACTCCCGGCCCTGTGACGGCACGATTAATCGAACGGACGTTCGATCGTGAACGTACCGAAGCAAAGAGCCGAAAGAGACTCCGCCATCACCACTCCTCGCTCCCGAACGGCTAAACTATGCCCCATGCTTAGCCTGCTGTCAAGACTTTTTCGGAACCTTCCTTGACAGCGACACGGCCATGCGGCATAGTTCTGTAGAACGATAGAGCGTGCGTAAGGACTTTCTACTCGCCGTGATTTCGAACAAACCAGAACGGGTGTTCGCTAATGAGACCTACAGCCTCAGCACGCGCCGAAGTCCCGATAACCGTGAAACTCACGACGAGCGGCTAGCCCATATCCTGGAGGCCGCTACCCGCGCCATCGCCCAGGTCGGCTACGAAAAGGCCTCCATGCGTATGGTCGCCAAGGCCGCCGGCACCAGCCTCGCCGGCATGTACCACTACTTCGACAGCAAGGAGCGGATGCTGTTTCTTATCCAGTTCCGCGCCTTTAACTCCCTCCTCAACAACCTGCGGGAGAAGCTGCACGGCGTAACCGACCCGATCGAGCAGCTACGGGTTATGATCCGGGCTCACGTGGCCTATTTTGCGGCCAACATGCCCGCCCTGAAAGTGTGCTCCCACGAGTTGGATTCGCTGAGCGGGGAGGCTTATGAGGAGGCCCGGCGGACTCGCCGCGACTACTTCGAACTCACCCGCTCGATCATGGATCGCGTTTTGGATGCTCACGGGGGCGGTGCGGCCTTGGATCGCCACGTGGCGACGATGTCGCTTTTCGGCACTCTGAACTGGCTTTATCGCTGGTACGACCCCAAGCGGGGGCCGTCGCCAACCGCCCTGGCCAATCAAATCGCAGCCCAGTTCTTGCGCGGCATTCTGGGGGCGGAAGCTCACGCCGAACGCTCCGAGCGGTCAGCGGATGAGTCCCCGACGGCCCATCCTGAGGAGTGACCTCGTTGTACCTGCCGGACGTTGAGCTGCACGAAAGTAGCACCCTCGATGAAGCGTTCTCGCTGCTCGACCGCTTTGGCCGCGACGCCCACATCCTCGCCGGCGGGACCGATTTACTGGTCGACCTGAAGAGCGGGCGGCGGTCGGCGCGGCATCTCGTCTCGATCAACGGAATCGGCTCGCTGCGCGGCGTCTCCACAACAGACGAAGGGCTACGGATCGGCGCGCTCACCACGCTGAGCGAACTGGATCACGACCCGCGAGTACACAACGGCAGTGGCTTCGCGGCGTTGCGCGACGCCACGAGTCGGATGGCCGCGGTCCAGATTCGCAACATGGCCACCGTCGGCGGCAACGTGGCGTGCGCCGTGCCTTGTGCGGACCTACCGCCGATCCTGACGGTGCTGCGAGCGTGGGTGACGCTGCGCTCGCCGCTCGGGGAGCGTCGCGTGCCGATGGACGGGTTGTTCACCGGAGTACGGCGAACCGTCCTACGTGCGGATGAAATCCTGACCGATGTCGGCGTACCCGCGCCGCGGAGCGGAGATGGAGCGGCGTACGAGCGCTTCGCGCTGCGTGATGGCAACGCGATCGCGGTAGCCGCGGTTGCAGCGGGGCTGCAATTGGCGCCGGACGGCACGATCGCCGACGCCCGCATCGTACTCGGCGCTGTCTCCCCCATTCCGAAACTAGTCCGCAAGGCGAACCAAGCCCTTGTCGGCCGGCGTCCCGATGAGGGATGTTTCGATGAGGCCGCCATCGCCGCCACGGAGGAGGCCGAACCGATCTCGGACGTTCGCGGGACGGCTGAGTTCCGTCGTCACCTCGTCGGCGTACTCACGCGCCGGGCGCTGACCGCGGCGCTGGCGAGGGCGCGGGAGAACGCGGCATGATCGTCACGCGGACGCTGAACATCAACGGGGCCGACTACCCTGTCGCCTTCGACGCCGCCGACACGCTGCTCGATGTTCTCCGCGATCGGCTTCGCCTGACGGGTACGAAGAAAGGGTGCAACGTCGGCGACTGCGGCGCATGCACCGTCCTCGTTGACGGCAAGCCGATGAACAGTTGCCTACTGCTGGCCGCCCAAGCATCGGGGAGGTCGATCACCACCATCGAGGGGATGACGACCAACGGAGAGCTGACGCCGCTGCAAAAAGCGTTCGTCCATGAAGGCGCGATCCAGTGTGGATATTGCACGCCGGGCATGGTGCTGGCGTCGAGTGCGTTGCTCCATGACAACCCGAAGCCGACGACCGACGAGATTAAGGAAGCCCTGGCGGGCAACCTCTGTCGCTGCACGGGATACGGCGGAATCCTGCGTGCCGTCAGCCGTTGCGGCAACTACCGCGAGGACGGCACATGCGGCGAGAAGATCCGAGCCGCGGTTCGGGAGGAGGAGTTTTCGACCGTTGGGAAGTCGATCCCCCGCGTGGACGCCGCGGACAAGGTGACGGGTCGCGCGCTCTACACCGCGGACATCGCGCTGCCCAACATGATCCACGGCAAAATCCTCGGATCCCCCGTGGCCCACGGGCGGATCAGACGGATTGATGTCTCCAAGGCCAAATCGCTTCCCGGCGTGCTCGCGGTCATCACCGGGTCCGACGTCCCCGACACGCAGTACGGCGTATCGCCCGCTCGCTATGACGAATATGTCCTCGCAAGGGACAAGGTACGCCACGTGGGTGACGAAGTGGCGGCAGTCGCGGCCATCGACGAAAAAACGGCGGAGAGGGCGATCGCTCTGATTGAGGTTGAGTACGAGGAATTGCCTCCGGTCCTGGACCCGTTGGAAGCCGTCCGAGAGGGGGCGCCGCTTGTTCACGACCGCTATCCCCGGAACATCAATACGCACGTGGACCACCACTTCGGCGACGTGGAGAAAGGTTTTGCCGAGTCCAATTACGTTCGTGAGGAGACCTTCACGGGCAACTTCGTCTATCAGTCTCCGCTCGAACCGCACGCGACCATCGCCACCTGGGACCACGACGGTACACTGGTCGTATACACGTCCACACAGGTTCCGCACTATGTGCAATACATGCTCGCCCATGTGTTCCATATCCCGCTAGGCAAGATTCGGGTGATTCGCCCGACTGTAGGCGGCGGCTTCGGCGGCAAGGCCGAAACCACTCCACTGGACCTGTGCGCCGCGATTCTCAGCAAGAAAACCGGCCGACCGGTCAAGATGGTCTATTCCCGCGAGGACATGTTCCATCACGGCCGCGGGCGCCACAAACAACACATGAAGTTCAAACTGGGCGTGGATCGTGCGGGCCGGATCAAGGCGTTCCAGAGCGAAATCTATCTCGACGGCGGCGCCTACACGTCTTTCGGAGTGGCGACCGCCTACTACGCGGGGAGCGTCATTCCCACGCTTTATACAATCCCCAACTACAAATACGACGGCTACCGCGTGATGACCAACAAGCCGGCCTGCGGAGCCATGCGCGGCCACGGCGTGCCCCAGCCGCGATTCGCGTTCGAATGCCTGCTCAACATGATCGCCGACGACCTGGGGATTGATCCCATCGAAATCCGCCGCCGCAATGCCATGCAGCCCAACACCCGCACCGTCAACGACATGGACATCGGCAGTTGTGAGTTCCTCGCCACCCTCGAGGCGGTGTGCGAAAAGTCGGCTTGGGACGAGAAGTACGGAAAACTCCCCCAAGGCAAAGGCATTGGAGTAGGTTGCGGAGGGTTTGTGTCCGGCGCCGGGTATTGCATTTACCGCGGCCAGGTGCAGCTCTCGCACGAGAAAGGCAGGGAGCCGTTCCAGAAAAAGTCCATTTTCCCCCACTCGAATGCGGTGGTGAAGATCAGCGAAGACGGAATGGCCGCGGTGCTGATGATCGGCGCGGCCGAGATCGGGCAGGGCAGCGACACCGTGCTCGTGCAGATGTGCGCGGAAACTCTGGGCATTCCACCTTCGCGGCTTCGCATGCGTAGTGAAGACAGCGATATCTCGCCGCTTGACTTGGGTGCGTATTCTTCTCGCGTGACGTTGATGGGCGGCCACGCGGTGGCCCGCGCGGGTCAGGCGGTCGTCGACAAGATGCGACCGTATGCTGCGGCCATGCTGGGATGCGCCGAATCGGACGTCGTCGCCCGCGATGCGAAAATGTGGGACGGGAAAGCAATGGGGGACCGACTTTCCAGTCGGTCAGTCCCCTGGGAGGAAGTCGCGCGTCGCTACTTCAACGACAACGGGCCGCTGGTCGGCACCGGCTGCTATAAACCGCCCGACGGACTGGGCGGAGACCACAAGGGCGGGACGGTCGGCACGAGTCCGGCCTACTCCTTCGGCAGTGCGGTCTGCGAAGTCTCCGTCGATCTGGAAACCGGCAAGGTCAAGATCGATCGCTTCACCGACTATCACGACTGCGGCACAGCCATCAACCCGCAGACGGTTCACGGGCAGGTCGAGGGCGCCGTGGTCATGGGAGCGAGCGAAACGATCCTCGAGGAAGTGCAGTTCGACGAGAAGGGGCGAATCCTCAACCCCAACCTGCACGGGTATCTGACCATGACCATCAAGGACGCGCCGGAAATCTTCAGCGGGCTGGTCGATTCCTACGAGCCCCGCGGACCGTTCGGGGCCAAGGAAATCGGCGAGGGAAGTACGTTGCCCGTGCTTGGGGCCGTCGCTCACGCCATCGCCAACGCGACCGGCGTTTGGATCAAAGACCTGCCGATCACGCCGGAGAAGATTCTGAACGCCCTCCGTGAACGACGGTGCGCTCCGAAGATCGAAGGCCGAAGTTCAAAGTTCAAAGTTCAAAGTGCGAAGAAATAGGGATGCGAGCTTTTTTGAACTTTGAACTTTCGCCCCCGGCCTGTACGATGAGCGTATGCCGGTAGCGCGCGTTCCCGACTTTCGGGGTCAGGTATTGGCCGTCAACCGCGTCGAGAGATTGCTCCGCAAGGTCGCCGACGCCCTGGATACAGCGGGCGTGCCCTACGCGGTGGTGGGGGGCAATGCGGTAGCGGCCTGGGTCATGACGGTGGATGAAGGCGCGGTCCGCGCGACTAAGGACGTGGATATTCTGCTTCGCCGCGCGGACCTTCCCACGGCGGCGGCCGCGCTTCAACGGGCCGGCTTGGTCCAGCACGAAGTACTCGGGGTGACGATGTTCCTCGATCGCCGGCGACCGAATCCCAAAACAGGCGCGCACGTCATTTTCGCCGGTGAGCGAATCCAGGCGCACGGCGCGCACCCAGCCCCCGACGTGACGTCCGCGGTACGCTCCACCGCAGGATTCCTGGTCGTCGACCTCCCGGCCTTGCTGGGCATGAAGTTGGAGGCATTCCGCGACATCGATCGCGTCCACATTCGCGATCTGCTGTCCGTCGCGTTGATCGACGAGGCCTTGGCGGCGAACCTTCCGGACGACCTGCGGGCGCGCTTGCGGGAGATTCAGGCCACGCGGGAGCAGGGGCACGCGTAGATCGAATGTGCATCGCGGGGGGTCTTCGAGACTCGCCGCCAGGATTCGGGCATCATGAGGGACGCTATGAACCCTCCCGCAGAACAAGCCCCGGAGGCGATGAGCGGGGCATCATCGCCTCTGACCCCGGGAATCCCCCTCGAATGGCTGGAGGAGTTCGAAGCCGCCTCGCGCCGCTCGCTGGAAACACGGATGCGTTACGCCTTTATCCACACCTACAAGCCCGTGCTCGACGACGCCCCCTTTCGGGCGTTCGACACCATGGAGGAGTACCGGCGGTGGTGCGAGGCGAACCTGCCGGACTGGCTCGGTTATGGGCGCGTTTGATTACCGTCAGGCGCAGGAAATCCGCGATGCCTGCAACCGGCACGGCTGCCGCTATCTTTTCATCGGCAAGTCCGGGGCGGTGTTATTGGGGTTCCCGGACACCACGCAGGACGCAGACCTCTTCGTCGATCGTACCCCCGACAATTGTCGTGCACTCGTCACGGCACTGGGTGAATTGGGGTTCGCGCTGACGGAAGAACAGGCCGCGGACATCCTACGGGGAAAGGACTTCGTGCAACTCAAGAACGGTCCGTTCGATCTCGACCTCATCTTCGCTCCCGACGGGATTGAGCGGTTCGAGGACGCCTGGCGGCGGCGTGTCGATGTGGAAGGGTTTCCCGTGTGCCACATTGACGACATCATTGCGAGTAAGGCAGCCACGAACCGTCGGAAAGATTGCGAATCGCTCCCGCGGTTACGGTCCTTCCGCGATTACTGGATGCCGCGGCATCAGGAGGGGTGACCTGCGGGCGCGCTTGCGGGAGATTCAGGCCTCTCCGGAGCAGGGGCACGCGTAGGTCGAAGAGGCATTCCTCGGAGGTCTTCGACCCGCCGATCACGCCGGAAGAGGTCCCCAAAGCTGAAGGCGAAGAAGGGCGGATTACCGGCGGCCGCTGCGGGTGAACCATCGGTTGTCGGCGTGAGACAGTCAAGGGCGCAGGTTCTTCACGATTTCACGATAACGCCTGGTGGCCAGGGCGCTGGGCTCGCCCTTTTTGCAGAACGCGAAGTCTGCGAGCTGCCGCTTCGGGTTCTCCACGACCACCTTCCGGTCGATCAACTTGGACTCCAGGGCGTGCAGGGTCGCCAGGAACCTCTTGTCCTTTTTTGCCCTGTCATAGAAGGACAGTACGTAGACGTAGAAGAAAAGGTTGTAGCGAAAAAACGGATACTCCACCTTCATGAACAGCGTGCCGATGCCGAAATGACAAGGCCCGAGGGGTTTGCGCGTTGTCCAGTGATCAAGCAAGAACTCCACGGCCCGGTCCAGCCGCCCGTCGCGGTTCCGCAGCGGCGTGAATCGGAAGGCATCCAGGGCTTCCAACGTCGGCCCAGGATTCGAGGCGGCGGTCTCCGGACCTCGGCCGAATTTATAGGTGTTACAGCGCCAGCCCCCGTCAGCGTGTTGGATCTCGAGCAGGTGGTTGAAAGTGCGTTTCAGCCTGGGGTCTCGCGCACATCCAAGCCGGCAGAGAACCCTGGTGGTCGTCGCCGTAGAACAGGGATAGATCGCGCCGGTCGGACCCGACCTGAACCTCCCATCCTCGCGCCACGAGCTGAGGATCAGTTCGGCGGTGCCCTCCAGTACGGGTTCGGAGGGTTTCATCCCCAGCTCGGACAGCATCAGGGCACACTCGATGGTGGAGAAGGGGCCTCCCGTGCCGAGCCTTCCGTCGGGCGTTGCCCAAAGGTCAGCGCCGTTGTCATGCCGCCGCGCCAGAATCGCATCGATGTCGGCTTGATATAACTTCGAGACCGCCATCACTCGCCACGGGTTGGTGACCAGGAATTCGCCTACGTCTTTCGGCTGAGAGATCGTAGGCATTCCGCGAGCCTCGTGCAAGCCCCGCCCCATGGGAAGGACAGGCCGTCCGGGGATATTCCGGCGTCGTCGCACGAACGCACGCTCACGAGCGAGAAGAAGACCCGCCGCAAGAGGCCACGATCGCAGGTATACTGTATCCATGCAGATGCTCGACATATTGCACACTGCTCTCGCGGAGGTTGCAGGGAAGCGGCCGGTGGCGCTGTGCGCCATCGTGGCCACGCGGGGGTCTACGCCGCAACCGGCCGGGACGATGCTCTGCGTCGATCAAGCCGCGCAAATCACGGGAACGCTGGGCGGGGGCTGCGTGGAGGCCGAAGTCCGGCGACGGGCGCACGAAATGCTCGCCGCCCGGCGAAGTGAACTGATCACCTTCAATCTCGACCACGACTTCGGCTTTGACGACGGCATGATCTGCGGCGGGCAGATGGACGTGGCCGTGAGCGTGATCTCCCCGTTGGATCACGCGGACGACCTCGCCGCCGCACGAGACAGGCTGCGGACCGGGCAAGCCGCCACCTTGCCCCTTCGCGTTCGCAGCGGACCGGGGTTGGTTGAATATCGCATTCACCTGGAGACCGCGCCCGAGCTTCTGATCGCCGGCGCGGGGCATATCAGCAAGATTCTTGCGTCGCTGGCGGTGCGGCTGGGGTTTCGGGTCTGTGTCATCGACGATCGAGTGGAATACGCCAGCGCCGAACGCTTCCCTCCGCCGATCCGCACGATCGCCGCGGATATCGCGGGGGCGCTTCGGACTTGGCCCATCGCTGCCAATACCTATGTCGTCATCGTCACCCGCGGTCACAAGCACGACGAGGCAGCGTTGGCGGCCGTACTCGACTCGCCGGGACGCTACCTCGGCATGATCGGCAGCCGTCGCAAGATCAAGGTGATCTTCGACGACTTGCGTCGCCAAGGCGCTACGCCGGAACAGTTGAACCGCGTGCACGCGCCCATCGGGTTGGACATCGGCGCCGTCACGACCGAGGAAATCGCCTTGAGTATCGCCGCCGAACTGGTGTCGGTCCGGCGGGCCGATCGTCGCCAAGCCGTCGAGGGGCCTTTCGCGGTTCCAAGCAATCCGCCATGAGCAAGTCAGCCGCACAGGTGCAGGTCTTCGGGGTCGTTCCCGCCGCTGGATCAAGCCGCCGCATGGGCCGCCCGAAACCCTCGCTGCCCTACGGCGATTCCACGATGGTCGGCGTCGTGGCTCGAACCTTGCTGGATGTCGACCTCGACGGCGTTGTGGTCGTGACGCGTTCCGAACTAGCGGCCTCGCTCGGCCTGCCCAGCGATCCACGCATCGTTATCGTGTACAACGACGACGCGAACAGTGAGATGATCGACTCGGTGCGGGCTGCGCTCACGCACCTTGTCATCGCAGAAAGACTCAAACGCAGAAAACAGAAAACGGTCGTTCATTCCCTTCGAGGCTCAGGGCGAGCTTGCGTTTCTGCGTTTCCGCGTTTCTGCGTTTCGGGGAGGGTCGGCGTTCTCATCGTCCCCGCCGACATGCCTGCGATCCATGTCGAAACCTATCGCGCTTGCCTCGCCGCTTTCGCCGTCGATCCGGAATCGCTCGTGATCGGAGCGAACGACGGCCGGCGGGGCCACCCGATCATCTTCCCCTGGTCGCTGCGCGCGGACGTGATGGGGCTGCACAACGGCCTTCGCGAGTTGATGCAGATCCACGCCGACCGCGTCCGCCTCGTTGAGACCGGGGATCCGGGCGTCACGCGAGACGTGGACTCGCCGGACGACTACGAGCGACTCCGTTCCGCCGAGCGCTGATGGCGCGATCCGCCGCCGCGAAGACGCGGCTACGGGGAGGGGCTCGAGCCGAGGCTCTGCGTGGCCGTGGGTTGGCTCAAGAACCCCAGCGGGTCAAACCGATCCTGCAAGGTCCCGGTGCTCCCGCGGTTTGACGTTTGGAGCGAACGGCGGTTCATGAACTCGATCCCCGTCACGTTGTAGTTCACGCTCACGCCCGCCCGCAAGAAGATGTTGCGGTTGATGAACTCCTCCACCCTCGTGTCCCACGTTTCCGGGATCCAGAGGATATCCCCGGCGGCCAGGACGATGTTCGGGTCGTCGCCGCGGGCGATTCGGTTCAAATCGAGTTTGACGTGCACGTCCTTCCCATCGGGCATCCGGCGAACGAGCGTCCCCTCCTTGGGGAAGATATCCGTTCGCACGCCGTTGGCCGCCGCCAGCGCCTGCAGCGCCGTGATCTTCGTTCCCGGAGGATAAATCTGCGGCGACGCCCGGTTGACCAACCCGCCGACAAACACTGTATTCGGCTGAGCCGCAGGTACGGAGACGATGTCGCCGGATTCAAGCGGGTCGAGCGCCAACGCCACCTTTAACTGCGTCGGATCGGTCAGGTCATAGGTGGCCGCCTCGTTCGGGCGTCGGATGCGACGCAGGGTGGCATGGCCGGAAGCCTCCGCGGAGACTCCCCCAGCCCCCACGATGGCGAACAACATGTTCCGCTCGGTGCGACGAAGGTGAACTAAACCCGGGACCGTCACCGCTCCGACCACCAATACATTCGTCGGGTCCGCAGTCGTCAACTCGACGTGAGCGACGGCCTCGGCGTAGACCCGCGGCACGTACGCCTGGCGAATGCGGTCCTCGATATCTTCCAGCTCCATGTCCCCTACCGCGACCGCCCCGACCACGGGTAGGTCGATCGACCCGTTGCGGTCCACGCGCGCCACCACGGGCGGAAGCAGACCAGGCTGCGTGCCGGTCAACGTGACCGTGAGCACGTCCCCCGGCCCGACTTTGTAGGGACCGAGGTGCTGGTCAACCGTCACCGCCGGCTGCTCCTCGACCTCTTCCGCCGGGGCCGCCGACATGGCCTGCTGCATCTCCAGAAACTCCGACAGACGGATCCGATGCTCTGACCGGCAGCCGACGGTCAAGCCGGCGACGGCCAATCCTTCGAGGCTCAGGACAAGTCCGCAGGTTAAGGCCGCCGGCATCCATTTGGTGCTTGTCCTGCGCCTCGAAGGGCTCGAAGGATAAGCCTTGTCCTGAGTCTCGAAGGAAACGCCGAGATCCCTATCGCCTTTGCGCATGACGTTCGACCCCTAGCCGGTTACGTCCGGGAGGCCCAGCCATCCCTCGCGCAGACCGTCTGACAATGGCATTTCGACCAAACCCGCGATCAACGTCCAGTAATTCTGGCGTCCGAGGGGGTGTTCCCGCGGGTTGGCGCGCCCGGCAAGCCCGGATTCCGAGCGCCGTGTGCCACTGCTCTTGAGCAGTGGGGGTCAGACGAAGGGTTCATCCATGCGGATCGGCGCGTCGAGGTGACCGGCCCAGAACCGGGCGCTGGACCATTTCCACTCCAGTGAGTCGTCCGCGAGTCCACGCCGCACGGGATTGTTGTGGATGTACTCGATCACCTGAGGAACGGTCCGCTCGCGGAAGACGTTGTGGTCGAACCCGCCGCCCGGTTGCCAGAAGCGAAAAACCGTCCTCGAGGGGTATCGCACCGTGAGACGGTCGATCCATGACCCCTTTCCGATGCGCTCGAGGTGCTCCCTGGCCGCATCGGAGACCGGGCGCTTCAACGCGACCAAAACCTGCCGCATCTCGTAGGCTGCTCGTCGGGGGTACAGCAGGACGTGCACGTGCTCGGGCATGATCACATAGGCCCAAATCGCCACGTCGAGTCTGCGCCGCGTGTCCTCCATCGCTTCAACGACCCAACGCCGAGTCCGATCCCGCGTCAGCAAGGGAAGACGCTGAAAACAGGAGAACGTAACGAAATGGGCGTGCCCCGGCTCGTTCCAGGCTACACGCGTTTTCCGGGGAAGCGTTCTCATGACGGGAGAGAATACCACTGCTCAAGAGCAGTGGCACACGTCGTCCCCAGTGCGTGCGGATGCACACTACGGTTTGAGGCGCAAAGAATAGCTCACGTCGGCAAAAAGCGACCCCGTAAACGGAAGCCGAGCCATCTCCGACAGAACTACCGGGAATTCGAATCCATGAGCCTTGACGAGTCCACGAACCAACTCGAGATGCCATTCCGGTGCGTACGGACTGACGACCACGGCTTGGACTACCTTCGACAGGTCGACCGGGACGTCAACACCAATGGGTAATCGATCACGCATTTCGGCAACGCTCTGGTCCTGGAAGCTGGCAGTTTCCACTGTGCGAACGATGCGAACTTCCCGCTCATGACTGAATTGAAGGCGCTTGTGCATGAGGAAATTGGCGATGTAATGCGGATCGAAGGCCTCCGAGCCGTAGTCAAGATACTGGATTTCCCCGATATAATCCGTCTCGGGCAGTTCCTCAACGAGCTGACGGTATGTTGTGCGAATTGCGATTCCGCCACTCGGACCTCCGGTGTAGATCCGCCAGAGCGCGTCAGATTCGCCTGGCTGGAGGCGCCAGCAGTTCACATAGTAGAGCCGAACCATCTGCCGTGACGCCCAACTACCGTGCTTCAAGAGCTTGCCAAAAACTGGGTCGGCGAGTCGTGTTCCCTCCAAGCACTCCCCCCACCCGCCTTCGTACTCATCGGGAAGGTGATCCACACGCGCATAGTAAAGACCGCGATTCTGTAACATTGACACGAACCTTGGCACGTCAATGTAACGCCAAACGGACGCACCCGGGTCCTGCGGCTGTTGGAAGCTCGGGTCTTGGAGATGCGTCTTCTTGATCACCGGAAGCTCCAGCGCTGCACATCTACTCCTCTTCCGCCGACGCATGCACGGTGCCGGACGGGTCTTCTCATCATAACGACCCGAAGCCGGGCCTCTCAAGTTGACAACCCTCGTCCGTCACGCGAACCTTCGGTCGATGCGTGTTCTTTCGGGCATTCAATCCAGCGGCAAGTTGCACCTGGGGAACTACCTGGGGGCCATGAAGCAGCACATCGAGCTGCAGCAGGAGCACGACTGCTTCTTCTTCATCGCCAACTACCACTCGCTGACCACGGTGCAGGACCCGCCGCTGCTTCGGCAATACACGCTCGACGTGGCTCTCGACTATCTCGCCCTCGGCCTCGACCCGAACAAGGTCAAACTCTTCCGCCAGAGCGACGTGCCGGAGGTGACGGAACTCGCGTGGATCCTCTCCACCGTCACCGGCAAGGGCCTGCTCGAACGGGCGACCTCCTACAAAGACAAAGTGGCCAAGGACATTCCCGCATCGATGGGGCTGTTCAGCTATCCGTTGCTCATGGCCGCCGACATTCTGATTTACCGCAGCGACTGTGTGCCGGTCGGCAAGGACCAGGTCCAACACATCGAGATGACCCAGGACATGGCCGGCTACTTCAACACGACCTTCGGCCGCGAGGTGTTCAAACGCCCCGAACCGCTGCTCAACGAAGCCCTCGTCGTCCCCGGCATCGACGGGCAGAAGATGTCCAAAAGCTACGGCAACGCCATCAACCTCTTCGATCCGCCGGCGGAGACGAAGAAGCGGATCATGAGCATCAAGACGGACAGCACGCCCGTCGCGGCGCCGAAGGACCCCGAGACGTGCAACGTCTTCGCGCTGTACAAGTTGATGGCCGCGCCGGCGGAGGTCACCGCGTTGCGGGAGCGGTATACGCGCGGGGGCATGGGTTACGGCGAGGCCAAGACGATGCTGGCCGAGGTTGTAGAGCGCGTGCTGGGTCCGGCGCGCGAGCGTCGATCGAAACTTGCTGCCGACCCCGATTACGTCGAAGATGTGTTGACGACCGCCGGACGACGGGCGCGGGCCGTGGCTCGCGAGGTCATGGCGGACGTTCGCGACGCCTGCGGCATCGTGGTTGCGAAGGGGGCCCACACTTGAGCAACGGCGGACGCTGAAATCGGAGCCGCGGGCGCGAGCCCGCGGACACCATCGCCCGAGGTCACCGGGCTGGCGCCCGGTGCTCTGAGAAAGACGCCGAAGACCAAAGGAACGCACCGTTGACCGACTATCGAGTCGCCCTCGACATCTACAACGGCCCGCTGGATTTGTTGCTCTTCCTCATCCGGCGGGACGAGATCGACATCTACGACATTCCCATCGCGCGGATCACGCAGCAGTATCTTCACTACGTCGATCTTCTTAACCAGCTCGATCCGGAGGTCGTGAGCGAATTCCTGGTCTTGGCCGCGACGTTGATGGAGATTAAATCGCGGATGCTCCTGCCGCATCCGCCGCAGGAACAGCTTGACGAGGAGATCGTCGATCCGCGCCTGGAACTCGTCCGCCAACTGTTGGAGTACAAGATCTACAAGGACGCGGCCCGGTCGTTGGAGGAGGCAGCGGCCGAGCGGGCGTTGCGGCACGAGCGCCGTCCCACGCTGCCGGAGGGCGACACCGATGAAATCGCCCTCGAAAACCTTGATATCTGGGACTTGTTCGAGGCTTTCAACCGACTTCTCACCCAGATCGGCAAGACCGGCGGCGTTCACCAGGTCGGCGTGGACGATACGCCGGTCGCGCTCCACGCGGAGGACATCCTCGATTCGATCCAACGGGCCGGGGGTACGGAGACGTTCGAGGAAATCTTCACCGGTCGTTCTCGCGCTGAAATGATCGGACTGTTCCTCGCCTTGCTGGAACTGATCCGTCAACGACGCATCCGCGCAATCCAGGACCGCCCCTTCGGGCCGATCCTGATCCGCCTGCTCGATCCGACACCGCTCGACCGACTGGACGACGTGGCCGACGAACCGCGCGATCAATCGGCCATGCCCTCGCCATTTGCCCATGCCCTAGCGCCGGAGGTCGCTGATGAGTCCGACGGAGACGATCCCCTGTCTGCGTTGGAGGACGACGACGCGGACCTGGACCCCTTGAGCGTCCCCGCGACGGTTGATGGCCGGTCTCGACGGGACGCGGGGATTGATTCCACGGAGTTCGTCGATGACCCCGAGTAAGCGACTGGCGGAACTGGGCCTGAAGCTGCCGACTATCGCGGCCCCCGTGGGTAGTTACGTTCCCGCAGTGCGCACCGGTCGATTTGCGTTTACTAGCGGACAGATTCCATTTCGCGATGGAAAACTGGTCTGGGCGGGCAAGGTTCCGGCTGAAGTTTCACTGGTCAACGCCGCCGACGGTGCGGGGATCGCCGCTTTGAACGGATTGGCCGCCATCGCCCAACTGGTCGGCGGCGTGGACAACATCGTCCGCGTGGTCCGCGTCTGCGTCTACGTTGCCAGCAGTCCCGGATTCACCGAACAGCCGAAAGTCGCCAACGGGGCCAGCGATCTGCTCGTCAAGATTTTCGGCGACGCCGGCCGTCATGCACGATCGGCCGTAGGCGCCGCGGAACTTCCCCTCAACGCCTCCGTCGAGGTTGAGCTGATCGTTGAGCTCGCCGAGTCCGCGTAGTCTGCTTCAAGACATGTGGGACCGACTTGTTGTACTTGTGGCACCGGCATCTTGCCGGTGAAAACACGGGCTGGAAGCCCGTGCCACACGTTTTTCAACAGGCTGATCGGTCCTCAGCGGGTTGCTAAGACTTCACGGACCTCGGCGACGAACTCCTGGCAAGCCTCGGCGACGCATTGCCGCCAGTTGTGCGCCGTCGCGCGGTATTTTGCATCCTCATAGGCGTAGATCACGCTGCGCGAGGCCGTCACAATCGCACCGGTGCCGTCGGACTTGAAGCACTTGGCGACCTCGTTCGCGGTTCGGCCTTGAGCGCCGAACCCTGGGACCAGGAACAGACAGTTCGGCATCAAGGCCCGAATCCGCTCCGTGGATTCCAAGTCCCGCGGCGACACCACCGCTCCGACGCAGCTATATCCGCACGTTCCGACCAGCCCCGCGGCGCCGGCCCACGATTGCACAAGTTGTGCCACGTTCTGGCACACCGTGGACCCGTCGGCGAGCGTCAGTCCCTGGACCTGCGACGCGGATTCGTTGCTCGTCTGTACCAGCACGAACAGCCCACGACCCGTATTCCGCGCCGCATCGACGAACGGACCGATCGCGTCGTAGCCGAAATAAGGGTTCACGGTGACCGCGTCGGGCATGACCGCCCCCGCGTCGCCCAGGTGTGCGACGGCGTACTGCGTTGACGAATGCCCGATGTCGGCGCGCTTCACGTCTCCGATGACGAGCAGACCCGCCTCCCGCGCTTCGCCCACGAGTTGATGATAGACCCGAATGCCCTCGGCCCGGTAGCGTTCGAAGAAGGCGATGTTGATCTTGATCGCCGCAGCGAAGGGCGCAACGGCGCGGATCACTTCGCGGCCGTAGACCAGGATCGCCGTCCACGGTTCATCCCGATGCGCCTCACGAACCGCACCCGGCAGTCGCTCGATCAACGGGTCAAGCCCCACGCAGACCGGCGCGTCCTTCTCACGAATGGCCGCTGTTAAACGGTCCGCGAAATGATCCATCGGTTCCATTCCTTCGCAGCAGCGCGGCGTTGAAGCCGACCATTGCAATCGAGTGACTATACGAGAGCCGCCGCGCCCACGCAACGCTTGACACTTCCTGCGATCGCGTTGGACAATGACCTTCGAATGGCTCGCCAACCGCATCGTCGACGGTCCAAAGAAGGGGAGAAGGTTCGCGTACCCTTTAGACGCAACAGGGCCGCACCGCCCCGCGACAAGGATTGGACGCAGCGCGGCGGAGATTCCGACCAACGCGCCGCGGATTCTCCCTCCAGCGAGAACGTGGTGGCCAAGGGCGACCTGTCCCGCCGGCGCACGATCATCGTCCACGACGACGCCGCCGACCGCCCCGGATTGCACCAAGGCATCGTCGTCACCATGAGTGGGCGATACGCCGACGTGGACGACGGCGTCCGCATTTGGAACTGCACGGTCCGTCGTATTCTGCGCACCCGTCTGATTCGAGGCCGGCACCCCGTCACCGTCGGCGACCACGTCCGTTTCACCGTTGAAGGCGAAAACGAGGGCGTCTCCCAGGAGGGTGTTGCCAAGGAAGGAGTCATCGAATCCGTCGAGCCGCGAACGGGGCAACTCTGCCGCCGCGTCGGACGTCGCACCCAGGCCATCGTCGCCAACGTCGATCAAGCGATCATCGTCAGTTCCGCCGCCGAGCCGCCGCCCAAGACCAACCTCATCGACCGCTATATCGTCTCGTCGCTCGTGGGAGGGATCACGCCTGTGATCTGCATGAATAAGATGGACTTGGACGTGAACGGGTATGCCGCCTCACTGCTCGATCGCTACGCCCACCTTGGTTACCGCACGCTCCGCACCAGCGCCTCCGACGGCCGCGGCATCGACGATCTCCGCAACGTGCTCCGCGACCAAGCCAGCGTCGTCGCCGGTCAAAGCGGCGTCGGGAAAAGTTCGCTGCTCAACGCCCTGCAGCCCGGTTTGGCCCTTCGCATCGGTGCGATGATCGAGAAGTTCGACAAGGGCCGTCACACCACGACCACCTCCAGCCTTATCCGTCTCGATTTCGGCGGCTACGTCGTGGACACGCCCGGCATCCGCTCCTTTGACGTTTCCGATGTCCCGCGTCAGCAGTTGGAGGCCTATTTCGTCGAGTTCGTCCCCCTCCTCCCCGACTGCAAGTTTCCCGACTGCACCCACACCCACGAGACCGACTGCCGCGTCAAGGACGCCGTGGACCGCGGCGAAATCCACCCCGACCGCTACGACAGCTACGTCCGTCTCTTCACCGACCAGGGCGAATAGCTCTCCATCCGGGCGAATCAACCCTAGACCGACACCTATGGACGGCAATAATGGCCTTGATCGACGCGGTGTAGCGTCGCGTCGCGGGCATCTTCTCGGTCGAAACGATGATGCGTAAGTGCCTTTGGCATAAACAGTTACGGTTGCGGTATGGATTATCGGTCGCTCGGCCGGCCTTCACGCTCGCCGAACTGGTCGTCTCCATCGGCATCCTCGTTCTGATGATGTCCCTCGTCGGGCAGGTCTTCAACCTCACCGTAAAATCCACCGGCCAAGCGACCGCCCTCACCGAGGTCATGCAGCAGCTACGGGCCTTCGAGCAGACCCTCCGCGACGACCTGCGCGGCGTCCAGCCCGGCAACTCCCTCATCCTCATCCAGGGCAATCCGGTCAACGCTTATTGGACGCAAAACGGCAAGGATGCCGACGACGATCCGACCGCTGATGGCGCAGGACCGTCCACGGGTTACCCTCACGCGGCCGATCCCGAACGAGAGAAAGCGGACGGCAGCGGCAATGCGGTTCAGCCGCGGGCGGACATCCTGATGATCTTCACCGCCCGACCGGGCGTGAGCTTCGCCGACGCCGGGGCTTCGCAGCTCACCTCGAACCTGCAACAGGTCGTGTACGGCCACGCGGAGCTTGGCGAGTACGTCCCGTCCGGCGCGGACGACCCGAAATACCAATTCGAGGAAGGCCCCACGGCTTTCCCGACCGACACGCTGGCCGGCGCCGAGTATCCATCGGACAAGAAGGTGTCGCCCGTGCCCGCCGCGCAGTGGCATCTCGCCCGGCGAAGCGTGCTCCTCCTTCCGACCGATCCGCCGACCGCGCTCACCCCGCCTGTAACTTCCTTAGACGACCTCCGACTTCTGGAGGGCCAGACGGATGTCATTGGCAACTTCCGCTACGAGGACCAGGTCCTTCGACCGCAGCTTTCTCCCGCGACCAGCCTATCCATCGGCGAGCCGTGGTTTCTCCCCGCGATCTTCGGCGACGTAACCAGACCCTACGCACAGTGGAAGAAACCGTTCCTTCGCAGCAAGCTCGATCCGGCCCCGCCGGCCTTGTTCGCCAGCCGCATCGGCAACTACCTGCTCCCCAACTGCGCCTCCTTCAAGGTCGAGTGGACCCTCAACCCGCGCAGCGAGTTCGTCGCCGGTCGCCTCGACCGCACCAACGAGGTCTTTTGGTTCGACCCCGGCGACAACGGCGACCCAGCCAAACCCGCCGACATGCCTGACCCGCTTCGCAGCCTGGGCGATCGCGTGGCCGCCCTCAAGAAAGGCAGTTCGCAGTGCGGCGCCAACGACACGTTGTGCAGGAGCCTCGAGAGCCTCTTGGATGACCGCCGTGCTCTGGACGCATCGCCGGCGTATTCGCTGTCGGATCGCTTTCGCGGACGCGTTGGCTCGCAGGGCGACCAGGAGGCCTGGGACCAACTCGCTCCCGACAAGAATCGCCCCAACCTCGTCGTGTTCACCGCTACGCGCCCGGCCCCTCCGCCCGCGGGGGCCCCAGCGGGAACGCCCGCCGGCGAGCCGGTGCTCGATCCCATGTTCCCCGGCGCCTTGCGGATCACGATCGATGTGTTTGACAAGGAACGCCGTTTGGACCGTCCCATCCGGCAGGTGATGGTCATTCCGATTGGCGGATAAGGCGATGAAGTTCAAGGTTCAAAGTTCAAAGTACGAAGACGGTGAGTTCATCGTCGACGTGCGCGTCGTTCGAACTTTGAACTTTGAACTTCGAACTTCGACTTCGCGCCGCGGGTCGGTCCTTGTCCTGGTGATGACCATTCTAGGCATTCTCTTCGTCCTCGGTATCGCCTTTCTGGCCTCGATGAACTTCGAGGCCGATCTGATCGCCTCCGAGACCCAGCGCAACCGCGCCGAGTCCCGCGTCACCGCCGTCGTTGACCAATTAGGCTCGACCCTCCGCGACGGACTGATGTCCGCCGCCCGCACACCCTTCGGCGACCCGTCGACCGCCCTCTCGCCGACCGCCTTCGCCGAAATGCCCGGCGTGCAGAACTCAACCAGCGCGATCGAACCCCATTGGGAACCCGGGCCGGACGGCATCCTGGGCAATGCGGACGACAAGCTCGTATTCAGTCCCTACACTGACGTGGCGGCGCTAAAGCGCCACCCCTTCACGGGACCGTTGCTCGTCGACGACCCACGGTACGCGATCGTCGCGACTAACGCTCTCAAGGAGGACCCCTTTACCGGTCCGCCGGCGCCGCAAGGCTTCGCGATCGACACCAGCCTCCCCAACGGCGCGATGATGGCGGCGCTGCCCAATGGAAAGAACATCAAGCTGTGTCTGGGCGGGGTCAACATAGGAAAGTTCTGCGATGTGCCCAACGACTGCCCCGGCGGCGTCTGCGAAGGCCCTCGCGTTCTCGACGCCGACGGCGACGGCATCGCCGATTCGCTTCAGGTTGACGCGACGGCGCTGGACTTCTCCGACGCCCAGCTTGCGGCCCTTTCCGCTCGACTGAACCCCCCGACGAACCCCACCGGCAAAGTCTTCGTGGGAATCCGTGTCATCCCCCACGGCGGGCTGGTGAACCTGAACGCCTCGCATGCCAAGCTGATTGACAACGTCTTCGACCTACCCCTCAACCTCCCCGACCCTCCCGATTTCCTCGCCCGCCCGCCTGACCCGGAGTACGGCTATTTCTACCACCGCCCGACGCAAAACCAGGTGGCCTATTCGCCATTGCTGGAGGAATCCACTCTTCGCCGACGAGTGCTACTGCCTCCGCGAGACATGCCTCCGTCCTGGCTGCAGGGCGATCCGTTCCGAACGACCGACACCTACAATCGGGGAAACAACGCCGGCGGGGCCGACATAGCTTGGCAGCTTTTCCACCCCGTCCCCGGTGGCAGGTACGAATCCGTGTCTGCCCACCGGTCTTCCCCGTTCGACCCCAGCCACGATCCCGCCGATCCCAACGCGGAGTTCTACACTCGCGCCAATACCGACTTAGGCACCCTCTGGGACGTGCGGATGGAGCCGTTCAGCTCCGCCATCGCCGATCCGACCGGGCGCGAGTATGACCGCCGTCACCTGGTCACCACCGTCAGCCACGACGATTTGCTGGCCCGCGGCGGCAGAGTCCCCAACCCCGCCGTCCCCGGCGGCGAGGAGGACATCCTTACCAAGATGACCCAGGCCAATCAAACCGCCTGGGATCCCGAAGTGTGCCCCTCGTGGATGTCGTCGGAGTTCTCCAATTACGTCCAATTCCTCGAGAACCTTCGCAGTGTCCCCCCCGCTGCTTTGCTGCCTTTCGAGTACATCGACTACCCGCAGACGATTCCCAACGACTGCTGCACGACCGACATGGAATGCAGACTGAACGCTCGCAAGGGCCGGTTACAGCTCAGTTTGCCTTGGCTCGACGACCAGTTCGCGGCGGCCAACAAGCTCACCGACCCGACGGCCAGACAGAGAGCCCAAGATCGCCTCGTCCGCCTCATCCACGACACGTTCTTCCTGCTCGTCCGCAACGCCGCTCATGTGACGACGTTGGAGGGGACGCCGTGCGCGTCGGATGTGGATTGCGCCTACGCCAACGGCAAGTGCGGCGGGAACCACCTTTGCACCGTCGCCACCGTTCCGCCCGCGCCGGCCATCACCTTCACGGACTGCCGGGCGCCGACGCCGAATCCATGCAGCATCCCCGGCTCTGTTTGCCGCGCGACCGACGGCGTCTGCACGATCCAGGCGCCGTATTGGCAGGACGTGCAATGCCCCGCCAATCCATGCAACGTTGCTGCGGGTGAGGTTTGTGACCCGGCAATAGGGTTATGTGTCGATGCTTGGACAGGGCAGACGCACAGCCAAGCCCTGATCTCGCGCACGGCCGCGGCCCTGACGGCCAACCTCATCGACTACGCCGACGCCGACGACATCCCCACGCGCATCGCCCTCCGGTCACTGGACCTTACGGCAGGCCTCTGTATTGCGCCGCCCGCGAGCGTCGGACGCGCCTGCGACATGGATGCGGACTGCGGGTCGGGCGGCACGTGCTCGCCGCCGCGGGGCATGTGCGCCCAGGGCGCCAATACCGGTCGCGTCTGCGGCAGCGATGCAGCCTGCGGCAACGGCGGCCAATGCCTTCCGCCCGCAAAGGCGGCGGGAAGAGAGTTCGATTTCGACCCCGCGGCCACCACGAGGTTCGAATACGTCTACGGCCTGGAACGACAACCCTACATCACCGAGGTTGCAACGTTCTCCAAGCAGCCCGCGCAGCAGTCCGATCCCGTGACGATTGCAGCCTGGGCTGTGGAGATCTTCAATCCCTACGACGTCGACATCGACGCCACGGACCAGTACTACCTGTATGAGGTCGATCCCGCCGCGGGAATCGCGGGTGCGCATGAAATCCCGCTCACCGGCGCACTGAGGGCCGGGGCGAGACCGTTTACGACATTCGCCTCGGGCGACCTTGCCGGGCTTGCGATCAACGGGACGCCGGTCGATCTCACTGGCGGGAACAAGCTGAGTTTCAAGAACGACTGGACCGTGTATCTCGTTCGCCGGTACACCTATCCGGGTGACTCCGTCGCGACCAACATCGTCGTCGATCAGTTCCACGTGAAGGGAGGCAACATCGGCAAGGAGGGGTTCAGCCCGCCTGTCGTCCATGGGCTCTTTTCGGCGCAGCGGATGGTCAAGCCGGAGTCGCCCTGGACGGCAACAGTGCCCAAAGCGGATGAAGTGCCGGGTGCTTCGCTCGGCGAGTGGAATACCTACGCGCCGGCTCCTCCGCCGCACCCCGTCGAAGTGAACTTCGCCAACCTCAACCGGTTCAGTCGACCGCTTACCAACTCCAGCGATCCCGTGTCGTTTCCGACCACCGGATCGCTGCTGATGCTCATGCGCCATGCCAATCGATCGTTCCCTTTGCCGGGCGAGCCGAGTGTTAAAGAGCTGGCCTTCACGACTGCTCTCGTCGGCGTGACGAACACGGTTGATTCGAGGTTCGCGGCGCTTGCTATCCACGAGGAAGAGCAGATCGACAACGGGCGGATGCCGATCTTCGACATTGGAGCACGCTCCGCGACCCCGACCGATCCGCAGTTCTACGCCGCGCATCACGTGTCCCCGAGCGCGACGCACGTGGGTGCCCCCGGCAATCTGGACACACTCCCCTGGGGCCAATTGGTGTTCGACTACTTCACGGCCTTGCCGCAGAGCGACCCCGGCCCTTACTTCGTCGGACCGGGCTTCGAGCCGGCAGCGCCCTACTCCCTGCCGAAAGTGGACATGGAAGGCCTTCGCGTCCATGGTCGCATCAATATCAACGCTGCTCCGTGGAAGGTCCTCGCCGGGCTGCCGTTCATCCCGATGGAGAAGGTTCCGGTTCCCTTCAAGAGTCGGATTCGCAAGACGCTCGGCCTTGTCAACAAGAGCGCTCCCGACCCGCCCGCGCCCGCCGATTTCATCGTCAACGACGCGGATGCGGGCACGATCGGCGAGCAACTGGCCCAGGGCATCGTCGCCTACCGCGAACTCCGCCCCATTGGCGGCAGCGGGAATTACGCCGACGGCACTCCGACCGTGACGCCACCCGGCGCCGGCAGCGCGCCCATCCCCTACGCTCGCGGCTGGAACCCAACGACTCCCGCACCGCCACCTCTACCTCCCGTACCGATACCTCTTATGGCCCGACGGGGTACGGGCTTTATGACCGTCGGCGAGTTGGCCAACGTCCGACATCTCGGCATCGCCGACCCGCTGTACCGCATCGACTCGGGCGTGATCGGCGTCGATCCGAACAATGCCAATATCGAGAACTTCGTCGATGCGGTCGCCGCCCTCGTGGCATTGGGCGATTGGGTCACCGTCCGCTCGCAGGTCTTCACCGTCTACGGCGTTCTCCGCGGTGAGGAGGATCAGACCATTGTTGATCTGACCGACCCGGTCCGGCAGCAAAAGCTGCGAACGCAAGACGTGGACTCTCGGGCCTTGCGCTTCCAGGAAACCATCGACCGACTCCCGACTTTCTTGGGCGAGCCGATGCCGTCGCGGATCGGCGACCGGACGCTGACGCGATATACTGATGCCCACAATGACTAATGGCGACGCGTATCGGAGCCGCGAGCGGAAGCGAGCGGATGGAACGCTCCCGCTCCACGCTCAGAAAGCCCCCGCCCACAAGGAACGGCGTTACAGTTTCCCAGCGGAGTGCGGCGGGGAACGCGGTTAGTCCGGTAACCCGGACTGGTTGACGGCGTTGGTTTCCGGGGGGACCGACGGGTATAATGGTCCAAAGCCTTGGAGGGGGTTGGGGGCGATCCGACGCCAGGGTCGCCGCCCTGTGTCCACAGGTATTCTTGAGCCGTCGGTTGGGCCGTATCCACCCTCTCCCTTCTGACAGGGTGTTGGAGTTGAAGATGGGCACGCAGCGATGGACGTGTTTACTCGGAGTATGTCTCTGCCTGGCCGCGGGGGGCGGATCGGCGATCGCCGGCGTCGATCCCGACGCGGGTTCCGAAGCGGTCGTCGATCCCGAAGCCCGTGACGGAGCCGCGGCCGCATACCCGTGCGACGCCGCCAAGCCTTTGGACCCCGATTGCGACCTCATCGGCGACTACATCAACCTCTTCACCGGCACTAGCCGCTACCGCGGTAACGTCTATCGCTTCGACCACCGCGCCGTTCTCAAAGAGATCCAGATGCAACTCGCCTTCAGCGGTACGACGGATCTCACCGTGGCGATTCACTGTCAGCAATCCGACGGCACGTACAAGCGATTCGCCCCGGACGTGGTGATCCCCGGCGCCGACGGGTGTGGCGCCGGTGTCCCCCATTTCTATTCGACCGCCGACGCCGTACCGCCGATGGACCCGGTGACGATCGAGGCGGGCTCCGTGTGCGCCATCGCCTTCGCCTGGGGTTCAAAGTCCATCAGCTACGGGCGTGACAATCAGAGTTACCCTCTGCCCTTTGAGGTCGGCGAAATCCTCGGTCTGGTGACCGCCGGGCCGCTGGCGGCGCCGCCCGATCCCTTGGTCCCTGAGACCTTCCCCGAGTTCCAGATTTTCACCTCCGGCGCCTTGTCCATGCAGCTTTGTTTCGAACCACAAATCGGCGCGTGCTGCCGCGCTTCCGATCAACGGTGCCACGAGGTTCTTGAAAGCCAATGCACCGGCGCGGGCAGCTTCTTCCACGGCGAGTATACCCTTTGCGCCGAGACCGTCTGCAACTTCGGAGCGTGCTGCCGGACGTGCGGAAACTGTGACAACAGCTACACGCTGGAAGCCTGCATCGCCGAGGGCGGCGTCGCTCATTGGTCCGACGTATCGTGCCCGGGCACGCAAACCCTGCTTTGCCCGAAGATCACCGGAGCCTGTTGCAGGGCAGGCGGGTTGTGCGACGACTTGATGTGTCGGCGGGACTGTGAAAACCCGCCCTTCCCTGAGCCCTCGGGAGTCTATCACGGCGACGGCAGCACATGCAGCCCGGATCCATGCAAGGGCGCGTGCTGCGTCGATGCGTTCGGGTGCAATGACATGACGCCGGACGACTGCACGGGCCCGGACCGCACGTTCCGCGGCACTCTAACCTCCTGCGAGACCCTGCTTCCGGGACAGGAGTGCCCCGGTGCGTGTTGCTACGGCCCCAGCAGCGGCGGCTTCACGACGTGCAGTGAGGCCGGTACGCGGACTGCGTGCCGCTACAACCTGTTCCCGAAAACCGCCTATCTCGGAGAAGGCACGGTTTGTCCGACCAATCCCCAGAACGTTCCGGCCTTCTGCGGGCAGATCGGCGATTACCACGCTTGCTGTCTCCTGGGCACCAACACGTGCGTCAACACGACGTTCGACGCATGCCCATTGCACGTCGGTGACTACAACGGCAGCTTCCTATGCCAGGGGCTCACCAACGGGTGTCCCGCCGCGCAACGGGCTTGCTGCTTGCCCAACGGCACGTGCAGCGTCCTGACCAATGGTGCATGCGCCACACAGGGCGGGACTTGGCAGCGATCCGACACCACGTGCGGGGCAGGCACCTGCGTTTTCGGTGCGTGTTGCGGATCGTTGCCCTCGGCATGTACTTTGACGACTCGAGCTGTCTGCGAAGGTGACGGTCGCGTGTATCGCGGCGACAACACCAATTGCTCCGCGCCCGACGTGACTTGTCCTGGGTTCGGTTCGTGCTGCCGCGCCGACGGCGTCTGCTTTCCGGACAAAACGTTGACTCACTGCGACGACATCCTCTGGGGCGACTACCATGGCGATGGGAGTACCTGCAGCCCACAACCCGTCGATTGTCACGATAGCGGAGCTTGCTGCGCGATCACGGGCAACTGCTCGTTGATCACGGGCGTTCAGTGTGCGGAGCTCGGCGGCGTTTTCCAAGGCGCGGGGACCCTATGCGTGGCCGATTCGTGTCCCGGGGCGTGCTGCCTGTCCACCGGGTGCGCTGTGCGCACGGTCTCGAATTGCGCCAGTTCCGCCGGCGTATTCCAGGGAGTAGATGTCGCCTGCGAGGCGAACCTGTGCGTGGTCGGCGCGTGCTGCAACGGCAACACATGCTCGAGCCAGACCCAATTCACCTGCGAGCGAGACGGCGGCACCTACTTGGGTGACGGCGTCGGCTGCATCTCCGGAATCCCGCTCAACTGCGCGATCGACGCTCGGCAACCGCACGACCCCCCCGACGCCGGCGTACGCTCCGTCTGGAATGCGATCACCTTCATGCTAGCCTGCGACTTGAACGCCGTCCGCACGGGCGACTTCACGGTGACCGTTGTGCCCGAAGTGCCTGATCCCCCGACGATCGACCAGGTGACTGTCAACGACCACACGGCCACGGTGACGTTGAATCGACCCATCGACGCCGGCCACTGGACCTGCCTCACCTACATCGCCGCCAACGTCATGACCTGCCTTGGGTTCCTCCCCGGCGACGTGAACGGGGACCCGACAAGCAACGCGGCCGATGTTGAATCCTTGACAAGCAAGCTTGCGGGTCCGGCAATTCCGCCGCCCTGGGAATGCGATCTGGACCGCAGCGGTTCCTGCACCCCGGCGGACATCTTAACGGCGGTTGATCTGCTGAACGGCGCGGACGCCTACGACCCGTGGCTCAACAAATCGCTGACGGATCCCTGCCCCAGCGCACCGTGATCAGAGCCGCGGGCGCCAGCCCGCGGACAGGACGTGTCACCGGGCTCGCGCCCGGTGCTCAGATTCGTCTTACGATCAGGGTCGTCAACTCTTCAGCGTCGCCTCGGCCTCTTCGAGTTGCTGCGGGACCGACGCCCGGACTTCCTCGAACTGCGATGGGGTGATGCCCAAAGCATCGAGGGTTTCCGGGCTGATGTCGTCATGCCGCGCCGTGAAATAGAACCCGATCTTTTCCTGGCACGCCATGATGTCCGCCGCCCGGATCACCGTAGCAATGTTCTTCAACTCGACGCTCACCGCCTCGGGGTTGTGATGGAACCCGACCGCCGCCCGCAGGTGACGCGGGAATTTCCATTTCGTGGTGAGTCCCACGCCGAACGCCTGGTGGTCCGCCCCGATGACCTCCCGTTCACACGCCAGGAACTCGATGTCCGTCTCGGTGCAGCGGCGGATCACCTCTGAGAACTGGTCGGGGAAAGTCTGCCGTTCTACGAGCGTGCCGATGTCATGGATCAACCCGGCCACAAACAGCTCATCCGCCATCGTCGGATGCGGCGAGCACTTGGCCAACGCCCGCGCCGCCACCGCGACGGCCACGCTATGCTGCCACAAGTCCGCGGCGCTGAACTGCTCGGATATCCGCTTGCCCTTGAAGAGCCGTGCGATGGACGCGGCGATGGCGATGTTCTTCACCGCCGACAGCCCCAGTAGGATGATCGCCCGATCGACGCTCGCCACCTGACCCGGCAGCCCATAGAACGCCGAGTTCACTACCTTCAAGACCTTCACCGACAAGGCGGGGTCGTTCTTGATGACTTCGTGAAGGTCGCGGGCCGTGCTCTTGGCGTCCTCGACGATCTCGATGATCTTGATCGTCACTTCGGGCAGGGTCGCGATGTCCCCGATCCCGGCGATCGCCTTGTCGACCACCGCTTTGGTCTTGTCGACCGTCTCTACTGCTGCCATAGTTCGTCCCCGGTCTCTGGGTTGAGCCGTCGCGCCGTCCCCTCGTGGGTCACCGGCTGGTTTATCGTCACCCACCATACGCCTATTTAGGACCGACCCAGCTGTGCCGCTTACCCGTTATGCACTTTTCGGCGAAAGGCGTCGTCCAGGGGCACAGCGGCCAGTAATTCCGCGATCCGCCGACCCGCCGCCCCGTCTCCGTACACGCTGCGTCGCCCCGTTATCGGGCGCATTTGAAGTGCCTTTGTGAGTGCCTTGCGAATGGAAGCGACGGTCTCCTCGGCGTGGATGACCGACTTTCCGCTGACCTCCCTCCCCAGTTGGCGCCGACCGACGTTCACCGCCGGCGTCCCCGCCGTCGCGGCCTCGATGATCCCGCTCGACGAGTTCCCCACCAGCATGTCCGCGTCGATCAGCAATCGCAGATAGGTGTCGTGATCCAGCGATCGGACGACGCGGAAGCGGTCTTCCCCCGCGCGACGCCGATGCGTTTCGATCGCCTCGATGATCCCGCTGTGGCCGCGATCGCTGTTCGGATAGATGCAGGTCGCGGACAACCCGACCTCCCGAACCGCTCCGAGGATCGCCTTCATCACTCGCCGCTCGACCACCGCCGCTCGCCCGCACGGATGTTGCACAATCAACGCCCGCCTCCCGTTCAGAGCCGCGACCGTGAGGGAGCGGAGCTGTTCTTTCGATCTTCGAACTTCGATTTTCGATCTTCCGCGCCGGCCCGTCGCTCGCGCTCCGGGTTCGGATGACTCGTGCTCCCCGACGAGTTCAACCAACCGATCTAACCCCGGCGCGCCCACCCAATGAACCCGCTCCGGCGATTCGCCCATGCGGATAATCCGTTGCCGTGCCGCCTGTGTCGCCGTCAAGTGCAAGTGTGCGAGCTTCGTGATGGCGTGCCGCAGACTGTCGTCGAAATCTCCGGGTGCAACGTCCCCGCCGTGAATGTGCGCCACCAGACGACCGGTGGTCACGCCCGCGAGCGCGCCTGCCATCGCCTCGATCCGATCGCCGAGCACCACCACGATGTCCGTCCGCGCTCGTTCGAGGTACCGCGCGATCCCCGTGATTCCGCGGGCCAATCCTTCGGCCTGATCCAGCGGCGAATCGTCCCCATCCTGCATCCGCACCCGCGCATCGACCCGCCAGCCGTCACGCAGAATGTCCTTGATCGTGTACCCGAATTTCTTGAGCAGATGGGTTCCCGTAACCACGAGTTGAAGGCGCAAGGACCGGTTCTGTGAGATCGCCTCCATCGTCGAACGAAGCAGTCCATACTCCGCCCGCGTCCCCGTGACTACCGCCACCCGCCGCAACCGGCCCTTCGTGGCTTCGTGGCGGACCCTGCCCTGGTAGGGTGGCTTAGTCGCTTCTCCCCTTCGTGCCTCCGTGCCGGAGCCTGCCCTGGAAGGGTGCCTCCGTGCCTCCGTCCGTCCCTTCGTGGCTTCGTGGCTTCGTGGCTTCGTGGCTCCGCGCTTCATCGCACCATGTCCCATGACAGGAGCGTGTCACTGGGGATGTCGATGGCGGCCTCGCGCCCGAGCAAGGTCGCGAGGTCGTTCGGGGGAATGCCCGTGCCGGGACGCTTCAAGGTGAGCATGGACCGCGCCAGCCGCGTCCCCTGCCGGATCGCCACCGCGGAAACAACGCTCTTGCGCGCCGCGGCCCGCACGTCCTCCTCGATCTGGGTGATCCCGACGGTCCCATCGCCCAAGGCGGCCTCCACCTCGCGCACCTTCCGGACATACTCCGCAAGCTGCTCCGGCGTCAGCGACATGGCATGGTCCGGTCCCGCCGCCGCCCGGTCGAGCGTGAAATGCTTCTCCAGAACGCAAGCCCCGGCCGCCACAGCCCACGCGCCCGTCTCCACGGAGGTCGTATGATCGCTTAAACCGACCGGTACGCCGAACTCCCCTTGCAACGCTGCAATCGCCCGAAGATTGACCGCCTCGATCGGCGTCGGATAGCAGCTCACGCAGTGCAGGAGGATGAGGCGCTGCGATGCTCCGCCGCGAACGAGCCGATCCACGCTCGCCCTGATCTCTTCCGCCGTCGCCGCGCCCGTCGAAACAATCAACGGCAGCCCCGTCGCTACCGCTGCATCCAGCAACGGCCCGTTCGTCAAATCGGTCGATGCGATCTTGATCGCCGCCACCGATGTGCCACTGCTCTCTGAGCAGTGTTCTTGCCTCTCTATGCCGCTTGTCCCGGCGCGCCGGGATCCGCCAGTGCCTACGTGTTGGCCGAATGGGGCGTTTATCTTCTCAATCCGTACGGCATCTTCGACCCCAAACGGCGTGATCACCAGCGCAATGCCGAGTTCCTCGCACCGTCGCGCAATTCGTTCGAAGTCACCCACGGTGAGTTCCAATTTCGTCAACATCTCGCGTTGCGACTTGGCCCCGCAGTGTTCGCGCTGATACGCCGCCGTCGCCGCCTCAGCCGTCGTCAATTCCGTCACCCGAAACATCTGGAACTTGACCGCATCCGCGCCCGCCTCGGCCGCCGCGTCCACCATGCGCAGCGCCGTCTCGACCGACCCGTCATGATTGACCCCCGCCTCGGCAATGACGAACACCGACTTCCCGACGCCGACTGCTCGTCCCGCGATCCGGCATTCGACATTCCACATTCGACATTCGGCATTCCCACCCTGCCGGATTCTCTCTGCATTTCTGTTTTTCTGCGTTTCCGCTGTGCCTCCATGCCTTCTTATTTCGGCGTTTCTGCGTTTCTGCGTTTCTACGTTTCCCCGCAACACCGCCTCAGCCAGCAGTAAATCCAACGGATCGTCGATATCCACCGCGTCTTCCGGCTTGCAGACGATGGCCCGGCGATCTCGACCCAAGAACGACTGATGATCGTCCGGCGTCTCCAACGCCCCGAACAGCGCCGCCCGCGTCACGACCGCGATGGCCCCGTCATGGTAGTACAACGGCTCCAAGTCCTGCCGTCGGTAGATGCTGTTGGCCCGGAACTGCACCATGCGGTCCCCCTCGAGCCGGTGCACCCAATCCGGGTGTTGCTTGCTCACCGGCGCAACGCTCCGCACCGAATCCGCGCCGCTTCGCATCAGATGCTCGATCGCTCGATCAATAAGTCCCTCCACTCGAACGGGGATATTGCCGTACAGAAAGACCACCGCACCAACGCGGCGCCCTCGAACCCTTGAACCCTTCAACTCTTCACCCCCGGGGTGCCGCCGCTCCCACTCCTCGACCGCGTGCCGCGCCGCCGCATCGACCGTGGCCGTATCGCTCGCCAGCTCCGGCGGACGGTCGATGACCTCGATCCCCGCCTCCCGCGCGATGACCTTCGCCGGCTCCGAATCCGTGGAGAACACCACATCGGTCAGCAGCTTGCTCGCCCGCGCGTGCTCGAACGTGTATGCAATGACCGGCCGCCCGAGCAATTCGCGCACGCACTTGTCCGGCAGCCCCTTGCTCCCCGCCCGCGCCAGAATGACACCCAGCACCGTCATCATCCAGCTTATCGGTCCGACCGCGAACCCCGCTTAACGTTGGGTGGCATGGCCAAGCGTAGCGCCGCCATGTCCTGCGGCTGGCACTGCCCATCGGCGTTCAGGTATTCCTCCGGGGATGGATCGTTCAGGCGATCGTGTCACCGACGGGCGGGGCGAGAATTGCCCGCCAGCGGGCGCGGGTGCGTTGTTTCGTCGTGTGGAATCCCGGCGCGCCGGGAAGCGAAGCGCCGCCATGCAGTCGCCGCTCAGGCGATGGCGTCAGCGAGAGAGGGGGCGAGGACTTCGCGCAGTCGCGCGAGGGCGCGCATTTCGATCTGCCGCACGCGCTCCTTGGTGACCCCGAAGCGCTTGCCGAGCTCTTCGAGGGTGAGGGAGCTTCCGGGCTTTTCCAGGCCGAAGTGGTTACTGACGACTTCACGCTCGCGGTCGGTAAGTTCTCGCATCCCCGCGGCGATGAGTTCCTTCACTCGTTCGCGATCGCCCGCGTGCACGGGCTCCGCGCTGCGATCGGCCGCCGTTTCGAGCACCGTTTCCTGGCCGGTGACCCATCGAGTGTTGTGATAGTGCTGTTCGGGGATCGACCGGGCGTAATTCTTCATCACCGCCCACGTCGCGTAGGTGCTGAACTTGTTGCCGCGTGAATAATCGAACTTCTCCACTGCCCGCATCAGTGACATGTTGCCGTCACTGACCACCTCGAAGAAGTTGGACGCCCATCCGGCGTGCTTCTTGGCGATGCTCACCACCAGCCGCAGGTTCGCCCGGATGATCCGCTGCCGCGCCTGTTCAATCTGAGATCTCAAATCTGAGATCGCTCCGAATTGCTGCGCCGTCGCACTGGCCGGGTCGATTCGCTTGAGGCCCCTGGCGGCCTTGAACTTCAGATAGTTGTACCGCCGGAAAAGGTCCTGCTCCTGCTCCCGCGTCAGCAGCGGCGTCAGATACAGCGACCGTAGGTAGGGCGGTAAATCGCTGGGGATTCTCGGCACCGGCCCATTCGCCGCCGTCGGTTCGGGAACCTCAAGGATCATCGCGTCGGCGTTGGGAGCGTCGAACAGTTCGTTGTGGATCCACTCCAACGGCGTCTGGGTCCACTGTTCGACCTGCACCTGCCGCAGGACCGCTTCGACCTCGGCCGTCGTGCACTCGAACGCCCCGGCGATGGCCTCCACGGAATCGCCCGCCTGACGACATTTCCAGATGGCCTCATGGCGTTCGCAGCGCACCGCCCCGTTGCGGTTCGTGAACAGCGCTGTCGCCTTGTTGGCCTCGTCATACCGACGCAACGTATAGCGAACGGTCTCGACCGCCCGCCCGGTTTGCTCGGAGATGATCTTGGCCGCCGCGTGTAGCTTGAGCGGCCGCTGGGTCAGCAGCTCGCGGGCAATGTCCACAATCCGCCTCTTCTCCGCCTCCGATAATTGCGTGAAGGCCGCACCCTTGACCACCAACGCCCGATGCTGCTGGACAAAGCGGTTGATCGTGCTCCGGCAGAATGCCAACCGGTTGACACCGTCGTCGAAGATGACGCGAAGCCCCATCAGCCCGCGACTCCGCCACCGGCGGACGGTCTTGGTGCTGACCTGAAGCTCCTTGGCCAGTTCCTCGTGCGTCTCATACGGCTCGCCCAACTCCGCGACCGCGAGGTTGGACTTTCGGCTGAGCACCTCGGCCAGCGTCACCAGGTCGTTGACCAGGGCCTTGCCGGGAATCGAATAACCCGTCGCCGGCCCGCGTTTGCGGTACTTGGTGATGTGGAAACAGACGAACTCGAACGGGTACGTGCGTTCCGCCTCGACCAACCCCAAGAGCCGGTCGATGCCCCGAATCTGCTCCATCCGCAACCGCCGCGGCGAGAGCGTAAGCTGGTGCGCTAACTCCGCCATATCGCTATTAAAGAACTTCGGCATTGCTCGGTCCGACGGTCCGGTTGGAGCGATCACCCTTGTGGGACCGGCTTCCTAGCCGGTCATTTTGCCGGCTGCAGCCGATCCGCCATTCATGCAAAACCACGGCCTTGCGCCGCGGATCTAGCGCCATCCCTCGTGGGTGACGCCGTGGCGAGCACTATACGGCAGGTCCAACGAGCCTTCCGCAGTCGGCTCACGGTAAGTCCATAACGCCCGGCCAACCCGAGAGTTAGCCGCATATTCCACCCTGATTATCGCCCGGCCAACTCGCCCGGTCAACTGCAATGCGTGATTCCCTTCCCACCCAATCCGCCTTAACGACAAGGCCGCACATCGCCATAATGCAGTCTTGCTGCAACTGCCCGTGGCGTAGTGGAGAGGGCGGCGAACAGCAGGACGTGGCGTAAATCCGCCCCGGACGACGGGTCCCCCACAGATTTTCAAGCTTTTTTCGGGCGGGAGCTTGAATCGCCCGCCGCGATCGGTTAGCCTGTCGTCAGTCGGAGAGAGGTGGAGTTTAACCGGTGGATACCCGGTTCGGATTCGTCTCTGGCCGCGCAGCGATTGCTGACTTCAACAACCGAGTGGGGTCACGCAGGCGCACCCTGCCACCAGCTAGCCCACCGTGTCGGACCGCACAACGCGGTTTTCGCGGAACTGATTCGACGCTGGAAACTCGCACGACCGTAACATCCCAGTGCCGTACACCGCGTGCGGACACCCGATTTGCCGCCCATCGCTCGGGCCATGTTCGGCCCGCTAACCGTTTAACGATTGGGTTCCTATCTTTACACCTCGTCGGCTTGGACCGGCGAATGGAGGGTCCGTTATGACAAGACAACACGCGTCGATCATCGTCGTTTCTTTGTTTGGTTTGCTCACAAGCTCCGCCAACCCTGCCCACGCGCAGGTCGGCTGTTGCCAGTGAGACTGGCCGGATGGCACGCCGGTGGCGTGCGGCAACGTTTCACTTGGGGAGTGCCAGGCTTTCTCCGACGGAGGGCAGTACGATCATTGTAGATGGTGCCCCGGTACACTTTGCCAAGGGCTGATTTGCCAAGGGGTCGGCTGCGTCGATTTCTACGGCGGCTTACACGGGCGGTATCTCTTCGCGGCGCCGAAGAGTGGCATAGTTTTTGCCTACGGCAGCCAGACCCCCGTCGAATTCAATCAGGCAGTATCCGACGGTACAAAGGCCCTTGACGTTGGGATGATCCGGTTTGATTACGATACGTACAGCGCAGACCCCGAGGGAAACGACGGCGGTGGTGCGGCCTTGGCTGGCGGGCTCTTCGCCAATGCGAACATAGCAGTTAAACCCGGTTTCCAATTACAATGGGTACAGGTCGTCACTGCATCAAGAACCGGGAGCGATGCCATGACTGAGTGGAACCTGCCGGAAACAAACGCTGGCGAATACCCTGATGCGCCGCCGGAAAGCAAGAGATACCCCTTTGACACTACAAAGGTGACTTTGATCCCACCGGCTACCCTGGGGTTTCAAGACTTCCCTAGGCGTAATTTTTCCAATCCGGCGAATGAGACCTGGCGAGCAGAGTTGGGGCTTGTCTGCGTTGCAAGTAATGCCGGTGGGGACGGCTTCCGGGAGGTGCGCGTCATCAGCACGCTCCGGTGGGGGTTCGATATCACTATCCACCACGCGGCGCCGTTCGGCGTTGCAGATGTGACGGCACACGTACCGTCCAATTGGGGGGCGCCGCAGCTAAGCTATCTGAACACGCTGAATAACTCCTACGATGGGTTGGGAGGAGGGGGCGGACCGGGGTTCTACTGCACAGGCCCGGCGGCGACCGCCGGACTGCCATGTAATGTAAATGCGGATTGTGACAGCGCGGCTGGAGCCGGCGACGGAGTGTGCACTCAGGGCGCTGCGGTGCGGAGCGGCAAGTTTCGTTTCGCACATAACGAAAACTGCTTCGAAGAGGTGACCATTCCGGCTGTTTCAGAATGGGGTCTGGTCGTGATGATGCTGCTCACCCTCACGGCGGGTACGCTAATGTTTCGACGGCATGGAGTGTCTCAGCGGTCCAGGTCGACGTTTATCGGAACGGCGGCGTAGAGCTTGTCGACCACGTCCTCGGATGCGTCGATCGTAATCTCGCGGGTCCGGTGACGACGCTTGCGCCTTGGGCGCGTTGGTCACCACCGCGGGAACCATTGTGCTATCGCGCGGGCGCGTACCGGCACGTTGAGATCGCTCGTGCGCCCGATGTCGAAGCCGAAGGGCCTACGGGCGTCTCAACCCGTCGTCCCGACGGGGACGAAATGAAAATAGCCCAGCCATTTATGGCTGGGAAGGGCGGTGGGGGCGACCATTCTCCCCTCTTGTGCGGCCGCTGACAGCGGACCGCACAAGAGGGGAGAGAAGAAAGCGCGGGAGACGCCGGGATCCCAGGACTGGAAGTCCTGGGCTATTCTCGTGTCGCCCCGACGGGGCGAGCGGTCGTAAATGGGGACATTCTGCTTTTGGAGGTACTCTTTCACCCCGCCCCGGTCCGTTCCGCCTCACCCCACGATGCCGTCGGCGCGCTTGCGCTTCTCTCATCGCCCCAAGGCTCGCGGCTCGGATTGCCCGGTCGCTGGCGCGGTTGTTCATCCGCTCGCTTCCACTCGCGTCAACGGGGACATTCTGATTTTTGAGAAAGTCTTTCAGCCCGCCCTGTTCCGCCCGGACGTGTCCTCTCCCTCACTCGACACTCGACAATCGAAAATCGACACTCCCAAGGAGTCCATCCGCTCGCTTCCGCTCGCGGCTCTGATTGAGACTCCTACCGCGATTCGAGTCGTTTGAGTCTCGCGGCGAGTTTTTCGGTGTACTTTTCGGTTTCCCGGCCCTTGAGGGCGTTGTGATAGCCTTCGATGGTGTCGGCGACGTAATCGGTCTGGCCGAAGAGGACGAGCAGGTAAGTCGTCCCCGCGGCCTGGGCGGCGATGGTCCATTGCTTGTCCACCTTGCGGTAGGCCTTCTCCAGAACCTCCATGGCCTTGGTAACCTCTTCGATCCCCGCGTTACGAGCCTCTGCCGACTTGATGCGTTCGCTTTCGGGATCAGCCTCTTTGAGGCCGAGCGTCTTCGTCACCAACGCGAGGACCTCCGCGTTTTGCGACGAGGCGAGGAATCGGTCGTATTGAATCCACGCCTTGGCGAGGCGAGCGTCGGCCGCCTGAGCGGCGATGTAACCGCCCATCCAATCATCGTTCTCGCGGGCACCATAGGCCGAGCGTTCCTTGGTCTCGGGCGCAAGGTTTTGCGTATGCTGCCGAGCGTCGCCGGTCCACGTATCGACCCCGCCCGCGGCTTGCTGTGAAGCGCTGACCGATTGGTCGAGCAGCTTCAGAGCGCCGTCCTCGATCGCCTCGGCCTCGGACTCGACGCGGTTCAACTCGTCGTAGGCCTCGGAGGCGAGGGGCGCGGTCTCGGCGATCCGCTGCATCGCGTCGGTCTGCGATGCCTGGTTGCCGGCCTTGATCCCATCGAGTCGGGCGATGTCCGAGCGGAAGTCGGCCTGGGCGCGCTCCTCACCCTCCACTTTGCCCCCAAGCACGGCCCGCTCGTAGCGGTAATGCGCCAGCCCGTGCTCAACCGTGAGATCAGTCGGCGAACCGTTTTCGAGGTATCGTCCCTTGAGAAAATCGCCGCTGGCGTCGATGTCCGCTTTAGGAAGGCGGCCCGCTTCGAGCGATTGCACTTCGCGCAGAGCGTCCCGATAGGCTGTATCCTGCTCCGTTAGGCGTTTGGCGAACGTGTCCGCGCCGTGAGGGTCGGAGAAGTCCACGCCGTCCCGTTCAAGTTTTTCCATGAGTGCCCGCGCTTGGTCGGCCCGCGACTGCGCCGCGGCGAGGCGACCCTCCAGATCGTGAATCGTGGTATCGAGTGCGGCCAGCGCCTTGCGGTCCTCGTTCAGTTGACCCTCCGCCTGCGCGGCTTTTTCCTGGACAAGGCGGATTTGCTCGTCGATGCCGCTGTCGGCGACGAGCGTCTTGGACGACGCCCATTCGACGGCGCGGTTGGCCAGCTCGACGAGCCGGCGCCGACAGCTTTCGGCCTCCTCGCGCTTGAGGCTGGCGCGGACGCGTTCGGCCAGACCGCGGTGGTACTGAATGACCCCCTTGAGACGATTGGCCTCGAACGGCGAGCCGGCCGACGCCCCGCCCGAAGAAGCGGAAACGGCTTGCTCGACTTCGTTGAGCGCGTCTTTGAGCAACTTCCCGTTCTCGGCGATGAGAGCCGACCGAGCCTTGACGCCGTCGCGAATCTGCCCGGCGAGGTTCCCGTAGTTCGGCTTGACGGCGCGGGGCGGGTCCTGGCTCCAATCCTTCGGCTCGAACGCAGCCCACAGCCCGGCGTGTTGCTCCTGATACTCGTCGCCCGACTCCTCGGCCAGCGCCTTCGGGTCGGCGATGTCCACATCGACCTGGGCGTCGCGGAGCTGTTCGAGCACCAGGGCGCGATAGGCGAGATCGGCGCTGTATTGATGCAGCATCCGCCTCGCCCGCTCAACGTGCAGGGACGCCTCGGCGTCCACCTTCCTCTGCGCCGCCTCAAGCGAGGGCAGCACGAGCCACGCGACCCCACAGGCCCCGATCGCCGCGGCGAACGCAATTGCGGTTATCTTTTCCGGTTTCACCGTCTACTCCTAGGAGTCTGTCCGAGTAATCCCACTTGACACACATGGTACGATGGGGCGTGTGGAGTAGGAAGGGCCCACGCTTTTCGGAGACTCATGGATGAGTAAGACCTATCGGCCGTGGAATCCCGATCAGGATTGGCTGTTGCCGCCGTCGCCGGGAGAGTGGCTGCCGGAGGGCGACCTCGTGTATTTCATGCTGGATGCGGTCAAGGCGCTGGACTTGTCGGCGATCGTAGCCGTTCACGGTCCCGAGGGAAGGAGTGACGGGGTCAGGCGACCGTGGAAGTGAGCAGTGATTGTGTCGCGGAGGAACTCGAACGCCGATCGGTCTTGTTGCGTGCAGGTGGCGATCGCGGTCCAGATACGTTCGCACCATTGTCGGCCCCGTGGACTGCGGGTGCCTTGGGTGATGCGGCGATCGATGACCATGAAGCGCATCGCTTGTTCGGCGAGGTTGTTGGTCGGCTCCCCACCAGGGGTGGTGAGGAATCGGAAGTAGGCCTCGCCGTGGAGGCGAAAGCGCTGGGCCAGGTTCTGGGCCTGGCGACGCCGCGGCGCGGACATGGCCATCGAGGTTTCAGCCCTGACGCGGGCACAAATCCTCGTCCAGAGCACCCAAGCAACCCTCCAGATCGCCAACTCCATCCCCCGGCAAGTTCTCTCGTTGCTGGGGTCGTAACCGAAGCCGCTTGAGCTTCCCCGACCCGCCGACCGATAAAAACCATGCAGTCCTCGCGCCGCCCGTAGTGCGCGCGGACGCTAGACCAAGGGGCATCACCATGAGCGGAATCTCCACCGGCGTCGGACTGATATCCGGCATTAACACGGCCCAACTGCTCGACCAGTTGATGGCCATCGAGCGCCGACCGATCAATGACCTGCAAGCGAGAGTGAAGGTCCTCGACACCCAGCGCACGATGTTCCTGGAGCTCTCCGCAAAACTCCTGGCCGTCCGCAACGCCGTCACGGGCTTCAGCAAACTGAACTTCTTCCAACGCTTCAGCGCCGCCAGCACCGACGAGAGCGTCCTCTCCGCTGTGGCGAGCGAGGACGCCGCCGCCGGGAGTACGACGCTCCGCGTGCACTCCCTGGTGACGAATCATGCCGTCATCAGCCGAGGTTTCGCCGACGCGGACCGTTCCACGGTCGGCGTGGGAACGCTCTCCGTCGAGGTCGGTCAGGGTCGAGTCAACCCGAGCACCGACCTGGACAGCCTCAACGGCGGCGAAGGCGTGCGCCGCGGCGTCATCACCATCACCGACCGCAGCGGAGCGTCCGCGGATATCGACCTTACCCAGACCTTCACCATTGACGACGTCCTCAACGCGATCAACGCCGCGGCCGAGATCAACGTCCACGCCAGTGTCACCGGGCTGGCATCCAACGGGGCCACCGGCGACCGCATCGTCATCGAGGACCGCAGCGGCGGCACGGGCAACCTGATCATCGCCGACCGCATCGGCCGATCGACGGCGGCCGACCTGGGCATTGTCGCCAATGTCGCCGCCGCTCGCGTCGACGGCGCCGATATTCTGGGGAACTCTTTGTCGACCTCCCTGAGCGCCCTCAACGACGGCAACGACGTCGATCGCTTCGCCCAAGGCGCCCAGGGCGACGATCTCTCCTTCACCACCAGTTACGGAAACTTCGGCGTATCCCTCACCGACGTACTACGCCTCTCCACCGACCTTCGCGCCGTCAACGGCGGCAACGGAGTACGCCTGGGCGTGATCCGCATCACCGACCGCACCGGCGCCACCGCCGATGTGGATTTGACCAGCGCTAAGACGGTCCAGGACGTCCGCGACGCGATCAACGCCGCTGGACTGAAGGTCAGCGCTACGACAGTGAACTCCCGCTTTCTCGTCACCGACACCTCGGACGCAACCGGCCCGAGCGCCAAGAAACTGAAGATCGAGGACGTGACGGGCTTCGCCGCCGCCGACCTGGGCATCGCTCAAGAGGCCGGCGGCGACTCCATCAACGGTCGTGATATCTACCGGATGGCCACCCTCGGCGACCTGATTCGAGCGATCAATTTCGCCCCCGGCAACGACTCCCTGGTTGAGGCCGCCCTCTCCGAGGATGGCAACGGGATCGCCCTCCGCGCCCTCGGATTCGACAATCAGGTGACCGTCGCGGCGGGGCAGGATTCGTCGGGGAACGTCTCCGGCGCGGCCGGCGACCTCGGGCTTTTGAACGCCTCGTTCAACACCAACGAGCCGTTCCAATCCCGACGACTGCTGGCCGGGCTCGACACGGTCCTCCTGAAATCCCTTCATGGCGGCAGCGGCGTACAGGGCGGCGTGGTGTCCTTCACCGACCGCCTCAACCAAACTGCGACCATCGACTTCAGCACGGCCCAGACGCTGCAAGAAGTCGTCGATCAGATCAATGCGGACTCGACTGCCGCCCTCGTCGCTTCGATCAACGAAGCCGGCAACGGCATCGTCATCCGCGACGAATCGAGCGGCAATAGCCCGCTCACCATCACCGACGTAAGTGGCACGCTCGCCGCGGACCTGGGGATCGCAGGCACATTTGATGCTTCCGCCGGCAACGCCGTCGAGGGCGGCAATCTGCAATTGCAATACGTCTCGCGGCAGACCCGGCTGTCCGACTTCAACTCTGGCCGGGGCGTCACACCCGGAGCCTTGCGAATCACCGATTCCCAAGGCGCGGTCCACGTGGTCAATCTCGACGCGAACCTCAAGACCGTCGGCCAAGTCCTTGACGCCATCAATCTCGTCACCCCGCCCACCATCCGGGCGAGGATCAACGATACCGGCGACGGCATCTTGATCGCCGACACCACCGGCGGACTTTTGCCGCTCACCATTGCGAACGACAGTGGAAGTCAGACGGCCACCGATCTGCATCTGGCAGGGACAGCCAAGCCGGGGCAGAACTTCATCGACGGCACGCTCGAGACGCGGATCGACGTCGGCCCCGCCGATTCCCTTAATGACATCGTCAAGAAGCTCAACAACGCCGGCGCCGGCTTCACCGCCGCGGTCGTCAACGATGGCGGCGGCATCAATCCTTTCAGTCTCACCCTGACCTCCAACGTATCCGGGCGGCGCGGGGAACTGGTGATCGATTCCCACGGGCTCGACCTCGGCCTGGACACGCTCACCAAAGCTCAGGACGCCGTCGTCTCCGTGGGCACGAGCGGCGCCGGTACGCCCTTCTTGATCCGCAGTTCCACGAATAAACTGGACGGCGTGGTCCAGGGCGTCAGCATCAATCTTCTCTCGGCCAAGGACGCGGATGTCACCCTCACCGTCAACCAGGACGTGGACTCGGTCGTCGAGGCGATCCAGGGGTTCGTGGACAAATACAACGACGTTCAACAGACCATCGACGACGACACGAGCTTCAACCAGGACACGTTGCAGCGCGGCCCGCTCCTCGGCGACTCTACGGTCGATCTGATCCGCGGGCGGATGCAGAGAGTCATCTCCCAGCCGTTCCAAGGCGTCAGCGCCAACGTGGCGCGTCTGTTTTCGATTGGGCTGCGGCTGGGGGCCGACAGCCGTCTCGAATTCGACGAAGACAAGTTCCGCCAGGCCTACGAACAGTCGCCGCGACAGGTCGAGGAGCTTTTCTCGAAGGACAAGACGGGCTTCGGCGTCGTGTTGCAGGACAGCCTCGACGAACTGACCCGTAACTTCGACGGCGTCATTGCCCGCAAGGACGATCTGCTCGGCGATCAACAGAAGGTGCTCAACGACCGGATCGACGCCTTGACTGTCCTCCTCGCGGCCAAGCGCAACCGTCTCGAGGTCCAGTTCGCGGGCTTGGAATTGACGCTGGCCTCGTTGCAGGGCCAGCAAAACGCCCTCGGGACCCTCTCCCAGTTGCTCTCCACGTGACCGACGGCGCGGATCATTATCGGGCTTTTCTTGCCGGTCCCGACCTGGGAATTATCCGGCCTCGTCCCGTGACCGATATTACGAGCGCCATGAGTACCGCCGTCGATAACCCCTACCTCCGCGACGCGGTGATGACCGCGACGCCGGAGCAGTTGCAATTGATGCTCTACGACGGGGCCATCCGCTTCGCCCTCCAAGCCCGCGACGCCATCGAGAGGAAGAACTACGAAACGTCGTATCTGAGACTGACCCGCGCTCAGCACATCATTCTGGAAATGCAAAACGGCCTCAAACACGAGGTCAATCGACCGCTCTGCGAGCGCATGGCCGCCATCTACAACTTCCTCTACCGCAAGCTGATCGACGCCAACATCAACCGCAACGTCCAAGACATCGACGACGCCCTCAAGGTCCTCCACGTCGAGCGCGAGACCTGGCAGATCCTGGTCGACAAGGTGAGCAAGATGCGGGGGGGCGGTCAAACCGATCCGCAACCGACGACGAACGAAACCGACGAGCAACCGGTCGGCTTTTCCGCACAGTGTTAGTTTCCTGCGTCGCGGGTTGTGTGCATTCTGCGCGCATGTTGTGGGCGTTCGAGCGGCGACTTGGTGCAGAGCAGGGCGATCGCACCTAAATCGCCGGAGCCCGCGTGGCGCGGCTGGCACATGGGTTCGATCAGTTCGGGATCCTTAATCCCGCCGGCTTGCCTCCGCATTATCAGCATGAAAAACGCCGTTTCAAATTAAGATGCGATTGCCCTGTGGGCACCCCCAAAGCTACCCATCCCCGGATTGTCCGAAAGGACCGCGCGGGGTAGACTCGCCGGCGGAAAAAAAGTGTGTCGCCTGCGGCGTGTGCCGCCGGCGGCGTGACCGCGGAAGAAGACTGTTTGCACTGGGCGCGAGCGGCCGGTGGCACCCCGGACGCACGCGATTCCAAGGAGCTGCGAATGCCCGACGAAGCGTTGCCCCCGAAATCGGATACGATCACCTTCGATGACTTCGCCAAGGTCAAGCTGCGCGTGGGACGGGTCATCGAAGCGGCAGACCATCCCAACGCCGATAAGCTCTTGGTGCTCAAGGTGGACCTGGGCGGCGAGCAGCGTCAGATCGTCGCGGGGTTGCGGGGGTATTACACGGCGGAGCAGCTTCTGGGTCGCAACATCATCCTCGTCACCAACCTCGCCTCGCGAATGATGCGCGGATTGGAGAGTCAAGGGATGTTGCTCGCAGCCTGTAACGCCGACCGCAGCCGCGTGATCGTTCTGTCGCCGGAGTCGGACATCGAACCCGGCAGCGTGGTCAGTTGACGTTGTCGGGTTACGTTCGCGCCGCGACAGCGGGATCAGAGCCGCGACCGTGAGGGAGCGGACGGAAAGGGCCGCGACCGTCAGGGAGCAGGTGGGTACAAGACGGTGAGACAGCAGGTCTCCCCGACAGACTGGAGACGGTGGCGCAAGAACTGATGCGACGATTATCTTGCCTTCTCGTGACTTGCCTAGCCGTTGCTGCATTCGGCGGTTGCACCGATCCGCGTTTCCAAAAGCAGCAGGCCATCCGCGATGCGCGAATCAAGGATCATCTTTCCGCCTACGCCGCCCATGACGCCGCCGGGCCGGACCGAATCCGTGAGACGCTCGATCTCGACAAGAAGCTCAAGGAACGACGGGCCGAACATCTCGCGCAGACCTGCGAACTGATCCGCTCGCTCCACGAGCGCGACGTACGACGATGGGAAGAGGAAGAACCGCTGCGCAAGGCACGCCTCGAAGCCCTCCTCCGCGGAAAACCCGAGGAGATCGACGACGCCTGGGCCAAGATGGTCTATTGACGGACGGCGTTTGATGCGGCACGGTCGCCCAGGTCCTTCTCGCCAATCCCCCACGTCGGTATAGTGACGCTCGATGAACGCCCCCGCGACCATCGACGCTCGGAACGACCAAGGCGGGAGGTCCGAGACCTGGACCATCGGTCGGTTGTTGTCCTGGACCAGCGACTACTTTGTTCGTCATCAGGTGATCGACGCGCGACTGGCGAGCGAGGTGCTGCTCGCCCACGCCGCGGCCTGTCGGCGGATCGACCTCTACGCCCGGTTCGACGCCGTTCTGGACACGGAGCGAGTGGACCGCTTTCGCGCTTGGGTGCGTCGAGCGTCAGCCCACGAGCCGATCGCGTACTTGGTGGGTGAGAAGGAGTTCTTCTCGCTCTCCTTCAAGGTGACGCCGGACGTCTTGATTCCCCGCGCCGAAACTGAAACGCTCGTCGAATGCGTCCTCGACCACTGCGGAAAGGCGGGTCTATCGCGTCCGCGGCTGCTCGACCTGGGGACGGGCAGCGGGTGTTTGGCGATTGCGGCGCTCACCCACCTTCCGGAGGCGACGGCCACGGCGAGCGACGTGTCCGCGGCGGCCTTGCAGGTCGCGCGCTTCAACGCCGACCGGCACGGTGTGACAGATCGGTTGACGCTCGTCGAAGCCGACCGGCTTGCGCTGCCCGCGGAGGTCGTTCCCGAAGGTGGGTTCGACGTGCTGATGTGCAATCCGCCGTATATTCCGGCATCCGCGATGAGCAAACTCGACACGGCTGTTCGTGACTATGAGCCTGCGTCGGCGCTCACCGACGGACAGGACGGACTATCCTTCTATCGCATTATCGCCGCAGACGGTCCGGCGTTGCTTGCGCCCGGCGGGATGATCTTCGTCGAAGTCGGCGACGGAACCGCCAAAGCCGTCATCGAGGTCATGACGAGCGCCGGCGCCCTCGAACATCGACAGACCCGCAAGGATCGCGTCGTCGGACAAGAACGAGTGTTGGCGTTTGCGTTGCGGTCGTCGCGCTAGGAGACTATAAACGTTTAATCTGTATGTGAAGTGTCCATCCGCTGCCCGAGCCGCCCCATTCATGGGGCGGGCAGAACCCGCGGCATGAATGCCGCGGCTCGGGTTGAACACGCGGAATTCGCAGCCACAGAGCGCTGCATAAGGTCGATGGGAGAGGGATCGTGCAATTCTTTGAAATCGTCGGCGGAACTCGGCTGAAAGGAACGGTGGACATCAGCGGCGCGAAAAACGCCGCCTTGCCCATCATGGCCGCCTCTATTCTGGTGGACGGCGAAACAATCCTGCACAACGTCCCCGACCTCGCCGACGTGGGGCAAATGCAGACCCTGCTGGCCCGGCTGGGCGTCAAGTCCGAACGCGACGCCTCCGGGGCGATGCACCTCCACGTCGAGGACGAGATGAACGCCCACGCCGAGTACGAACTCGTCAGCAAAATGCGGGCGAGCGTTTGCGTGATGGGACCGCTGCTGGCCAAGCGCCGCCGCGCTCAGGTCTCCATGCCCGGCGGGTGTGCCATCGGCGATCGACCCATCGACCTGCACATCCTCGGTCTGCAGAGCTTCGGTGCGGATTTCGAGTTGGTCAACGGCGACGTGCTGCTGCGGGCGAAAAAGCTGAAAGGGAGCGAAGTATTCCTCGGCGGTCCGTTCGGCTCATCGGTGACGGCGACGGCCAACGTGATGATGGCCGCGACCCTGGCCGAGGGGCGGACCGTCATCGCCTCCGCCGCGTGCGAACCCGAAGTGGTCGATCTCGCCAACTATCTCAACGCCTGCGGGGCCCGCGTTACCGGCGCGGGGACCCCGGAGATCACCGTCGAGGGGGTCGAGTCGCTCCACGGGACCGAGCATCGCATCATCCCCGATCGCATCGAGGCCGGTACCTTTATGATCGCCGCGGCCATCACCAACGGCGACCTCGAACTGCACGGGGCGAAAATGGAGCACATGCGGGCCCTCGTCGACCGATTGCGCCGCGTCGGCGTGGTCATCGAGCGCGGCGAGAAGGGCATCGCCGTCTCCTCGTCGCGCCGATTGGAGCCGGTGGTCATCACTACTCAGCCGTTCCCCGGTTTCCCCACCGATCTGCAAGCTCAGGCCATGGCCTTGCTGTGCCTCGCCGACGGGAACAGCGTCATCACCGAAAAAATCTACCCCGACCGCTTCCTGCACGTCGGCGAACTGAACCGCATGGGCGCCCAACTGCGCAAGGAAGGCCCCACCGTCATCATCGAGGGCGTGAAGCGGCTCGTCGGCGCACCGGTGATGGCCTCCGACCTGCGGGCGTCGGCGGCGTTGATCCTCGCCGGCCTCGTGGCCAAAGGCACCACCCGCGTCCACCGCGCCTACCACATCGACCGCGGCTACGAATCCATCGAGACCAAGCTCGCCGCCGTCGGGGCCAACATCCGACGGCTCAACGAGTAGCGCCGGGGCTTGTCCCCGGCGCGAGAAGATCAGAGCACCGGGCGCAAGCCCGGTGACATCGCCCGCAAGATCAGCGCACCGGGCGCAAGCCCGGTGACACCGGCGTGGTGCGGGCGTGGTCCGCGGGCTTGCGCCCGCGGCTCTGACTGGCCCGTCGCTTGCGCTCCGGGTTCGGATCATGCGGTCCGCGATCTCGGCAATGGCGCATTGAAATGCACCCTTCTTTTGCTATAATCAGGGCTTAGCAAAACCCCTCGTGCGTCTCGATCGGCGTCCGTCACAGGCGGAGGGATGAGCATGTTTCAGACTAGGTGTTGGGCAAAGGCCGCGGCGGCGTTCGTGAGCATCGGTTGGGTGGGCGTTTCCGCGGCCGCAACCCTCAACGTGCCGGGAGACTTCGCCACCATCCAGGCGTGCATCGACGCGGCCGTCAGCGGCGTCGATGAGTGCGTCGTGGCCCCGGGGACGTACGCCGAAACGATCAACTTTCTCGGCAAGGCGATCAAGCTGCGCAGCTCCGGCGGAGCCGACGTCACCACGATCGACGCCACGGGCATCGGCGGGAGCGTGGTCACGTGCGCCAGCGGCGAAGGCCCAGACACCGTCCTCCACGGCTTCACGATCACCGGAGGAACCGGAACGAACCATGAGGGGTACACATTCGGCGGCGGCATGTTCAACAATGGTGGCAACCCGACGGTTACTAACTGCATCTTCAGCGGGAACGCGGCCCATGTTGGCGCCGGAATGTCCAACAACAATTGTACCTGCATGACCGTGATCGAGTGTGTGTTCCACCGCAATCATGCAGCGAGAAACGGAGGTGGCATCGACAGCTTCCAATGCACGCCGGCAATCAGCGGATGCACGTTCACAGAGAATACCGCTGACTACGGGGGTGGTGGAATGCATAACGACTCCAGTAGCCCGACGGTGCATAACTGCACGTTCCAGGGGAACACTGGTGGCAACGGCGGCGGGATGCGCAACTTCTACAGCAACCCAACGGTGTCGCACTGCACGTTCAGCAGCAACACGGCCGATAGTGGTGCCGGGATGCATAATTGGGTAAGCAACCCGACGGTTACCCACTGCATCTTCGATGGGAACGCGACCATCCACAACGGCGGAGGGATGTTCAGCCAGGACGGCGCGGGGGAGGGTGGCACGACAGTGAGCAACTGCACGTTCATCGCGAACAGCGCGAACGATACCGGCGGCGGTATATTCAGCCTCTACAACAACGTGACGGTGACTGACTGCGCGTTCATCAGGAACACGGCCACGAACGGCGGCGGTGGAACGTACAACGATGAGGGTGACGTAGCGGTGACGAACAGTACCTTTCGGGAGAACACGGCCCGGAACGGCGCTGGGATGTACAATTCCCCCTACACGGTTGTCACGGTGACCAATTCGACGTTCATCGCGAACACGGCCTACAATGGCGGCGGTGGAATATACAACCTCCTTTACAGCAGGCCGACAATCACCAATTGCACATTCCACGCGAACACGGCCACGGTTGGCGGCGGTATGTTCAATAGGTACGGTTCCCCGGTCGTCACCAACAGCATCTTCGCGGGGAACGCGGCCGCCAACGGCGGCGGCGCTATGATCAACTACAGTAACTTCCCGGTCGTGACGAACTGCATTCTTTGGGGCGATAGGCGGGACGAGATCCTGAATGGCAACGAGTATTCTGAGACCACCATTCGTTTCAGCGACGTGCAGGGCGGGTTGCCGGTCGGCGCGGTCGACGGCGGCGGGAATATCGATCTGGACCCGATGTTCATGCGGACACCGGACCCTGGGCCTGACGGTGCGTGGGACGGCGTGGATGACGATTACGGCGACCTGCGTTTGCAAGCGGGGTCGCCGTGCATCGACGCTGGCGATCCGGCGTTTGTCGCACAGCCCGGAGAGACCGATCTCGAGGGGCACGCGCGGGTGTTGTGCAGTCGAGTAGACATGGGGGCGTACGAATTCGGCATTGGCGATTACGGCTGCGATCAGGTCGTTGACCTGACCGACTTCGCCAATTGGTCGACGTGCATGCTCGGACCAAGCACTGCTGACACAGCAGTGCCACACGCTCCTGGGTGCGAGGCCTTCGACTTTGACGCCGACGGCGACGTAGACTTGCTTGATTTCGCCGCGTTCCAGCGCGTACTCAATGCCCCGTGATTTACCCCGATCCGACGGTCAATCGTCAATCCCCAACTCCGCTCCCTCACGGTCGCGGCTCTGATCAACCCGGCGGCATCCCAACTCTTTCATTCGACAATCGCCATTCGACAATCGCCTGCGGCAACACGTCGCTACATCCCGCAAGGGCTTCCTAGTTTTCCAAGTCGAGTTATTCGATCGCCGTCGCGCGTGGACCGCGATGTTATCCGACCTTCGCCTCGATGACCGTGCATCATCGAGCGTGGAATGCCCGGTGCAACTCGGCCGCGGTCGGACGAAGAGCTCACGCGGGGAAACTCCTTCGTGACTGGGCCGGGGGCCGGGGCTAGAATCGAAAGGCCATGCCGATGGATGTGGAGGGACGGAAGCCAATGAACGAAGAGACCTTTCAGCGCAAGCTGTCGGAACTGATCGCGGAGATCGCCACGCTCCCGGCCGGCGAACGCGACAAGCTCGAACTTCTGGCCGAGCAGACCCGCGAGCGACATCGCCAGCTAAAGGAGACGGTCACGAGTCTGCAGGAGAGCATCGACTTCGTGCGGCTCAGCATCAAGTACATGCTCTTCGACCTGGAGGCCACGCGCCGCGAGAACCAGCAGCTTCGCAAGATGCTCGACGAAAACTCGCAGTCGTAGCCGCCGCGACCGCCGACGGCGCGGACGCGACATGGTTAATCGACGACGACCCGGTATGGACGGTTGAGTTGACTCCTCAGCCGCCCTCGGGTCGCCTAAGTGCTCTGACTCGTAAGTTCGGTGACGTATTCATGCCGGCCTTCAGGCAACGGCCTATTGCTGGTGCTGCTCGTGTCGGGCGAGTTTGACCAGGAGTTCGTCCAAGTCCGCCCGAGTGAACTTCCCCTCCAACGGCCGGGCAATCGTTTCGTAGTACGCCTGGAAGTCCAGTAGCCTCTTCTCCACGGTTTGCACATCCGGGAACTCACTGGGCGTTAGGACCTTTCGCTGGACGACGGAGAACATCCCGCGTGACTCGCTCGCGTTCGCGTTGACTGCGTCGTAAGGCACGCCGGCGGACCTGAGGCTTCGGCACAAGCAATGTTCGGCATCGCCTACGCACTGGCGTTCGCGTAGCGCGCCTGCGGGCCGGAAGCGCGAGGCCAAGTTGCGCTCGCGCCTCGCTTCGCTTGCCCATGCTACGCTCTTCGACTTCGCATCGTTTGGGCGGATGCACCACCCGAGTCCCGAGTGCGGCCATTCATTTGGGCAATGCCCGAAGAATTCAGGTAGGCTTTAGCGAGTATCCCGCATATGCGGTAGGGTGCTTCTCGATGTTGGCAATGCAGATCAAACGCGAGGCGGGGCGAGACCAACGAAGAAGTAGCCTTGTCCTGAGCCTCGAAGGATCGGTTACACTGAAAGTTTCGGGATGTGCCAAAATCACTTGCCACACCCCCCGAGTCCCGAGTCCAGCGCCGCGCCGCCGGCTTTGACCGCGAACGCCGTTTCAGTACACTATTTCCCGCGCAGCTTACAACCCAGCCGCAGGGCGGAGGGGGAGCGAAACCGGGTGTATCTGCGACCACCGCGGCTTTCCCCTCGTTCGCACCGGGCTGTTCATGGGAGGAGGAAAAGGCCGTGCGTTCCGTTAGTCTTCTCGTCGTCGTTCTCGCGTCCGCCGTTCTGCTCACCGCCGAGGTTCGAGGCGTAGAACCGTACGCGACGACGGCCGGGTTGCCGTTGACGTTCGACATCGCGGCGTTTGGGGAATGTCTCGACGGACCCGCGGCGGCGATTGCCCCGGGCTGTTCGACGGCGAACTTCCACCCGGACGGTCATGTCGATCTGCTCGACGTGGCTATCGCCCAACGCAGCTTCATGCTGGCGCCGGGTCCCATTCAGCTCGGCGCTGAAACGGCGGGCATGATTGACCCCATCGGCGACGTCGACGAATACACGTTCTTCGGCACGTTCGGCATCTCCGCGACGGTCGATTTCGTCACCCCCACGGTCAATAACCGTCCGGACTTGGTGGTTCGTCTTGACCTCGTCCGCCCCAACGGAACGACGGCAACCTCGACCGCCTCGTGCAGCACAACCGCGCGGCTGGACATCTTCGTCCTCGACGCCACGGGAACGTGGAAGGTCCGTGTGGCCGTGTACGAGAACTGGGCGTCCTGTGGGTACGGCGCCGACGACGCCCTGCGCACCGGCCTCTACACCCTGACCGTGTGCCTGTCCAACGCAACGCCCATCCCTATCGCCTACGGAGAGACCAAGACTGGCAGCTTCTTCAGCGACTGCCAGATCGTGAACTATCAGTTCCAGGGATCGGTCGATGATCTCGTCACCGTGCTGTATTTCGGAACGGCGGTCCAGCGTCGCGTTCAGTTGTACGGGCCGAATGGGGCCTTGTTGGTGACCGGCGGCGGCGGGCAAGGCGGAGGGTTCTTGGACGCGCTCCTGCCGTTGGACGGGGCCTACCGCATCGCCGTGGAGGCCGCTGACGGACAGACGACAGGTAGCTTCACTATCGGCCTCACCGAATTGCTCGGGGCGACGCCGATCGGGTCGAGCACTTCCACGCCCGCGGCTCTTTCTCGCGTCGCCGAGGCGGACGATTATTCCTTCGAAGGCACGTTCGGCTCGACGGTTACGGTCGATTTTGTGACCCCGTCGGTGAACAACCGTCCCGACATCGTGTCGCGCGTGGACCTCGTTCGTCCGAACGGTACGCTGGCGACCTCGACGGCCTCGTGCAGTGCGACGGCGCGGTTGGACAGCGTGGTCGTCGACGCCGCCGGGACGTGGACCGTGCGGGTTCGGGCCTACGAGGCCTGGTACAACTGCGGCTACGGCCCGGACACGGACATCACCAAGGGGAATTACACCCTGACCGTCTGCACTTCGGACGCGCCGTCGATTCCGATCGCCTACGGGCAGTCCAAACCGGGCAGTTTCACAACCGATTGCCAGATCGTGAATTATGCCTTCCAGGGGGCCATGGGCGACGTAGTCACCGCGCTTTACTTCGGAACGCAGGCGGCGCGGCGTGTTCAGTTGTTCGCGCCGAACGGAACATTGCTGGTGACCGGCGGGGGTGGACAGGGCGGGGGGTTCGTGGATGCCTTGTTGCCGCTGGACGGGATGTACCGCATCGCCGTGGAGGCTGCCGACGGACAGCAGCCGGGCAACTTCACCATCGGGCTGAACAAACTGGGGAATGCTACGCCGATCGGGCTGAACACGCCGACGGCGGGAGCGCTTTCGCAGATCGCCGAGGCCGACGTCTACTCCTTCAACGGCATGTTCGGCGCCAGCGCGACCGTGGACTTCGTGACCCCGCTGGTCAACAACCATCCCGACATCATCGTCCGCCTGGACTTGGTTCGTCCCAACGGTTCGCTGGCGACGACGACGGCCACGTGCGCCACAACGGCACGGTTGGACTCCGTGGTCCTCGACGCCACCGGCGTGTGGATGGTGCGCGTCCGGCCCTACGAATCCTGGTTCGCCTGCGGTCAAGGCACCGGCACGGAGCTGACCACCGGCGATTACACGCTGACGGTTTGCACCTCCAACGCCGATCCCATTCCCATCGCCTACGGCCAGACCAAGCAAGGCAGCTTCACGTCGGATTGTCAGATCGTGAACTACTCGTTCAACGGCTCGGTCGGCGACTTCGCCACCGTGCTCTATTTCGGGCCGACGCCGGCCCGGCGCGTGCAGTTGTACAATCCCAATGGGGGCCTGGTCGTCAATGGCGGCGGTGGACCGGGCGGGGGGTTCTTGGACGCCCCGCTGCCGCTGAACGGCATGTATCGCATCGCGGTGGAGGCCTCCGACGGGCAGGCGTCGGGGGACTTCGCCATCGGGTTGAGCGAACTGGGCCAGTCCATTCCGATTGCCTTCAGTACCTCAACGCCCGGCTCGCTGGCGAATGTCGGCGACGCGGACCTGTACTCGTTTGAGGGCACGTTCGGCGGCTATGTCACCGTCGATCTCTCGACGCCCCTTGTGGAAAACCGTCCGGATATTGTACCCCGCCTGGACCTCGTTCGTCCGAACGGGACACCGGCGACCTCGACGCCGTCCTGCGGAACGACCGCCCGCATCGACGTCGCCTCGATCGACGCCACCGGAACCTGGACCGTCCGTGTCCGCCCCTACGAGTCCTGGGTGAACTGCGGGGTGGGCATCGATACCGGACCGCTCACCGGGAGCTACACGCTCAGCGTTTGCAGTTCCGACGCCGCACCCATCCCCATCGCCTACGGTGAGACCAAGAACGGAAACTTCGGTACTGACTGCCAGGTGGTGAACTACGCCCTCCAAGGGTCCTTCGGCGATGCCGTGTCGCTGATGTACGCCGGGCCGGCAGTGGCGCGCCGGATGTTGCTCTACGCTCCCAACGGAACGCAGATCGCCGCTTCCGGTGGCGGCTCGTGCCCGACGCTTGGGGACATCGTGCTCCCCTTGGACGGTCAGTATCGAATCTGGATCGAGGCGACCGACAATCAAGCGACCGGGGGCTTCAGCATCGGCGTCAATAAGCTGCCCGCGGCTTCGCCCATCGCCTTCAACACATCGAGGGTCGCCGCTATCTCCCAGGCCGGCGAGGTGGACGTCTACTCCTTCGCCGGGACGTCCGGGACATCGGTGACTGTGGATTTTTTCACGACGAACGTGGGCGGCATCCCCGATTTGCCCGTGCGGATGGACTTGGTCCGACCCAACGGGACGGTCGCCAACTCGACGGTCTCCTGCGGCACGACGGCTCGCCTCCAGTCCGTACAACTGGATGCGACGGGCACGTGGCTGGCCCGCGTTCGGGCCTACGAAAGCTGGTGCAATTGCGGGTTCGGCGTCGCCCCGAACCTGATGACCGGGAATTACACGGTGACCGTCTGCAATCAGGCGACCTGCCCCCCGTGACAGGTGTAGAGTCCGTGGCGCCGAGCCGAAGCCTGACTGCGCAAACGCCACGGCTCTCGACGGCAGACAGAGACCCAGAAAGACTCAAACGCAGAAAACAGAAACGGTCGTTCATTCTTGCGTTTCTACGTTTCTGCGTTTCTGCGTTTGAATTCGGACTGCCAGCCGAAGTAGACCATCGCGAGTCCCGCGACGGCGAGAGCGACCCCCGTCAGGACGCGGGCGTGCCCGTCGGCCGCAGTGTTGAACAAGGCCGATACCAGTTGCGACGGACCCGCGCCGTGCGGAATGATGAACATCCCGGCGGCCATAAGCAGACACCCCAACGAGGCCGCCTTGAGGCAAAACGGTGTGCGCGTCGGACGCCCCAACGACTTCCCGATCAGACTACGCGAGTACCCGAACCCCGCGTAGACCGCCAACCCCAGCAGCAACCACCCCACAAAACGCCACCACGACGCCTGCGGGAGATACCAGATCAGACCCAGGCACGACACGGCACCGAGAATCGGGAGCAGCCAAGGTCCAAACGGGACTCGGAAAGGCCGCCGGCGGTCGGCGTCCTTGATGCGCAGGATCGGGATTCCGATGCACACTAAGATGAACGCGAACAACGTCCCAATGTTGGTCAGGTCCACCATCTCGTCGATGTTGCTGACGGCGGCGATCGTACCGACGACCACGCCGGTCAGGATCGTCGTGACATGCGGCGTCCGGAACCGTGGATGCACAGAGGCGAACTTGGCCGGCAACAGCCCGTCGCGGGCCATGGAGAAGAAGATGCGCGGTTGCCCCATCTGAAATACGAGTAGGACGGCGGTGTGGGCGACGACCGATCCGAAGGCGACGATGTTGGTGGCCCAGACCTGGTGCGGCGCGGCGCGATCCAACGCCATGACCAGCGGCTCGGCCTTCTCGCTGGCGAGCTTGGTCACCAGTTCGCTATACGGGATAAGGCCCGTGAAGACCGCCGCGACCACAATGTAGATGACCGTACAGATTACGAGAGAGGCGATGATGCCGATGGGCAGGTCGCGCGTCGGGTTGCGCGTCTCCTCGGCCACCGTGGACACGGCGTCGAATCCGATGTACGCGAAAAAGACGACCGCCGCCCCGGCGAGCGTTCCGTTCCAACCGTTGGGCTGGAAGGGGTGCCAATTCTTGGCCATCTCCGGCGGCGAGACGTAGTAGAGTGCTACGCCGACGAAGAACGTCAACACGATGATCTTCACCACCACCATTCCGGCGTTGAAATTAGCGGACTCACGAATGCCCCAAACCAGAATCACCGTGATGGCGGCGACGATGAGGACGGCCAGCAGATTGAAGACGATCGGAACGCCCAGGATTCGCGGCGCCGCGTCGAGGATCGCCGGATCGAGCAATTTCCCCCACTCGTCCACCCTCGCCGCCGTGCGATAGTCCGCCGCCAACCACACCGGGAAGTCAATGCCCAGCCCGCTCAACAGCGTGCGGAAGTAGTTGGCCCAACTGATCGCCACCGCGGTGTTGCCGACCGCGTATTCCAGAATGAGGTCCCACCCGATGATCCAGGCGATCAACTCCCCGAGCGTCGCATAGGCGTAGGTGTAGGCCGATCCCGAGATCGGCACCATGGAAGCCATCTCGGCGTAGCACAGCGCCGTAAAGGCACAGACCACCGCCGTGATGCCGAAGGAGAGCATCAACGACGGACCCGCACCCGCGCGAGCGGCGTCGCCGGCCGCCGCCGTCCCGATCGTCGCGAAGATGCCGGCGCCGATGATCGCCCCGATGCCCAGCAGGGTGACGTGGACCGGGCCGAGGCTGCGCCGAAGCGAGGCCTGGGGACGATCCGCAACGGACAGAATCTCGTCCAGGTCCTTGGTGCGGAAAATGCCCTTCAGCATCACGTTCGATTCCTTCGCGGCTCAGGACAAGCCTGTCGGCGACCTATGCAGCGCATCCACTCCAGGGTCGGTTGAGGCGGGAGACTAGCGGGGCCGATCCCGTGAGGCAAGCCAAATGGAGCGTCGGTCGTGCCCTTCGCCGCAGACCATCCAAGGCTCCCGGACCCGAACTTGTCGGCCACGGTGACCGTGGTATCGTGCCTGGAACCGGGCGATTAGCTCAATTGGTCAGAGCGCCGCCCTTACAAGGCGGAGGTCGCGCGTTCGAGTCGCGCATCGCCCATCGTCGGAATCAGCCGAAAAACCCTTGTTTTGTAGGGTTTTCTCGACGTGACAGGTTGTGACACTTTCGTCGGGTATGCGGTCGGTTGCGGACTGTTTTCCCCCCTTCCGGCCAACGTTCTGTGCAACGGGGCGTGCAACGGCGCGGGTCACTTCGTGCGGTATCCCTGCAATGCCGTCATCGGTCCCCGTCGCCCGGACGGATTCCGCTTCGGAGTCGGTCCATCGGATGGGCGGTAGCTTACGAATCTCGCCCCACAGGTCGAACAGCCCGAAGTCTTGGTAGTGCTTCAAGGTCACTCCGGTCGGGGCGTGCCGGGCAAGGGCAATCTGTGCCCGCGGGTCCACGCCGGAAGCCCCCAACCAACTGATAAACGACATCCGCAGAGCGTGCCGGTCGATGGTCCGGCTCTGGTCGTCGGCGAACGGGATTCCGGCTCGGTCGAGGTCGCCGCGCACGTGCCGCCGTTCCTCGCCCTTCCCGAACCACTTGCCCCGCAAAGTTCCCAGCGTCGGCGTCGAGCCAAAAACGCGGTCTGTCGGCTGGGCAAAGGTCGGCTTCGCAGCCCTCAGCAGTTCGACAAGGTCCGCGTGCAAGGGCAGCACGTCCGCACGCTTTGCTTTCGTCGTGGCAGCCCGCAGGCGGATTGCCGGGCGGTCCCCGTCGAGGTCGAGGTCGCGCCATTCGAGCGCCGCTACTTCACCGACGCGAAGCCCGGTCCAGAGCTGGACGGCGTAGAAGAGTCGTCGAGGTCCGGCGACGTTCAACAGCCGGTATGCTTCATCGACCGTCAACGACCGACGCACTTTGCGAATGTCCGCCCGTTCGTCGCGCCGTCCGATCGCCTCGACGGGGTTTCGGTCGAGAATCCGGGCAACCTTCACGGCCCACTCGGCGAGCGAGAATGCACACTTGCGGTACACGTTGAGCGTCGCCGGTGAGCGGTCCATTCGGGCGAGAATAGCAAGCGCTTTGTCGAGCCGGTCGGCGTTGAAGTCCGCCAGTCGCTCGACTCCGGCGTGTTCGATGGTCCATTTGACGCACCCGTGCACGCGGTCGAAATGCTTTCGGCTGACACCCCGTCCCCGCAGGTGTCGCAGGTATCGGGCGAGCACCACGCGCATCGGCATCGACGCGGATTCGACCATCGGGTCGATGAGTCCGGCGGCCTTACGTTCGACGTGATTGAGAATCCCGTCCAGCACCGAACGGGCCACGTCCTTGTCTGTGATTCGCCCGCCGTTCGGCAACCGGACCACGTGGCACAGCCCTTGCCCGCTGCCGTCGAGGTAGCGTGCCCAATAGAACTTTGCCTTGCGTCGGACCTTGCGACCGTTGCGTCGCGTCGTCACCGTCGGGCGATAGACCGAACCTTTAGCACGTCTAGGCATTCGTCACCTACGCTTTCCGCTTGCTCCGCCGCACCGGGCGCAGCTCTAAATCCAACGCCGTACAGATTCGCTCCACGACCGTCAGGCTTGGGTTGAGGCTCCCCCGGATCAAGCCGTGGGCCGTCGCGTACGCCACGTCCGCACGCTTGGCAAGCCGTTTGATCGAAATACCCGACCGCGCGAAGGTCGATAGGATCAAATTGCGCATCGAATCGTTCATAACACCGTCAAGTATATCGCATATCTGATATCGTGTCAAGTCCGATGTTGGAATGTCCGCGCCGATCATGCCGTCAAAGCTCCGCCGTTCGCCCGGATCGCCACTGCCTCCGCCTCGGCCTCGACCGACATAATCGCCTCACGTTCCCGGCGATCGGAGTCGTCATCGTCGAAGTTAGAACAGTCCTGCAAACGACCGTCCCCATCGTTCCCGTCGTCCCCATCCGGGACTTCGGGACCGAAAGGCGGGGTTTCTGGGGACGGTCGTGGGGGAGCTGCTGCGTCCCCATCGTTACGCGATCGTCCCCACGAGTCCGGGTTTCCGGGGTCGCCAGGCGGTCCGGGGACGGTGGGGTCGGTGGGGTCGATGTCTTCCCCGAACCTTCTCACGACGATGATCCGTCGTTTGTAATTCCCTCGACCCTCGGTGTCGAATTGCACGTCAATCCCGACGGCCCGGAGATTCGGTGCGAGACGCCGTAAGACGCCGGATAGCCCTCGCCCCGACTTCGGCCAGTCCTGTCGATTCTGTGCGACCTCACCGACGATCTTGCCCAGCTCCGTCAACAGGTCGCTCGCCGTTCCCGTCCATTCGACCGATTGCCGTCGATCGAACCACGTCCGAAGCGCCCCCGCCACAGGCGACGCCTCAAGGGCGGTTTCGTGGGCGGCCTCCCGGTTACCCGCGTAGGCGGCCAGGAATGCCCCCGGCTTCCAAGGTAATGACGGCTCCGCCGCGACGACCCACTTGGCGAAATCCGCCATGCGGGGAAGTCGATCTAACTTCACCTTGTCGATGTTCCTCAAGGCCGTGCAGACGGCGTCGAGCAACGCGCCGAGTATCGCGGGTCGTGCCTTCTCAAAGTCCGCCCAAAACTCAGCTTCGGGACGGCGCTTGTGTTCGGGAATCTGCGGGAGCGTCACGCGGATCGCGCGGTCCAGTAGATCGCTCCGCGACGCCAGCTCGGTAATTCCGTTCAGGATGATCGGTCGTTGCCCGGTGAAAATTACTTCATCCGAGTCGGTGTACAGCTCCCGCGTGGCAAACCCGCCGCCCGTCGAAATGCGACAGAGCGCGTCACTGAGCCACGGTTGTACGGCGCTGAGATTGTCAAACCCCAACACCCACCCATTGTTGGCCGCGATCACAAGGTCACGTTCGTCTCGCGGTTGCGACCGCAAGTCGGCCTCGTTCGGGTCAACGAGCTGTCGGAGCGCACGGTCGTGGGTGCTTTTTCCCGACCCCTGTTCGCCGTTCCCTTCGTGGACGGGATACGGACCCCTTGGCCGGAACGCCCCGATCAGCCACGCGACGATCAGGATGAAGTCCCTGTCGTCCGCGACGTTCACCAGCGGACGCAGGTCATTGATGCTTCCGCCGTGGATCGGCGAAGGTAGGGGAAGCATCCCTCTTGCCCGACGAAACTTTACCGGCGGATTTTCGACGATCTCCCATCCCCGCGCCGTCGCCTTCACGACTTCCCAGGCTTCGTTGCACAAGTCGAGATAGATCGCCCCGTTGTGTTCGGCCAAACGGACGTGGACCTTGTACCCTCCGCCCCGATGGACGGCCTCGCCCTCCAACGTATTGAGCGCGTCCTGCAGCGCCTGCCCGCCCGGCGCTTTTCCCGCGTCGTCATAGAACAGCCGGGATATCCACTGTCGGAACCTTTTCGAGTTGATCCGCCAGTTCTCAAGGTGCGCACCCTTGGGGATCGTCGCGTACCCGTCGCCGTCGGGAGTGTGCCACAGCTCGACGCCGTCCAGGCCGTTGACCAGGTCCACGAGCTGCGTTGCGTGCGATTTCTTGGGCGGTTTTCCGTCGTCGTCGCCGTCGGCCAGCGGCCCGTCAACGTCGTCGATCGGCTCCTGCGCCGCCGCGTCGATCTTGTCTTTGGTTTCCAGTTCGAGCGATTCCAGCCGTGCAACGATGTCGTCAGGGTTGACCACGGCTTCGTTGCACAGTCGCGGATCGTTCGCCCATTTCTCAGCCACTTCACGGCGACGTTTGCTATTACCGATGTGGTATCGTTCCGTGGCAATCTCGCGTCCGTCCACCGAAGCGATGAACAACACAAGATCGTTTTTCGCGCGGGTGGTGATGATGAAAGGTAGATCAGCCACAGCAGACCACCGCCTTTCGTCGCCGCTTCGATCGCCCAACACTGCGAGGGCGTGCTCCGTTGCGATCGGGCTTCGCACAGCGCTGGCAGCGCGGACAGCCCAGCGCGTGCAGGGTGAGCGACACGGCCTCGCGGGTGACGTACCGGCAATCTTCGGCGGCCCGATCGTCGGCCGCGCGTTGCACCTGTTCGACCAGATCGGTGACGGTGTCGCCATCGGGCACCGGCTTATCGACCAGGATGAAATAGAAGTCGTCAGCGTTTCGGAACCCATGCCGTGCAAGATAATCTACGGCCTCGGGCCAGGACGGCGTACGGTTGTCATCGCCGCATTCCCGCAGATACCCCACGGCCACGCCGCAAAGGCGGTCCCGAAAGTCATCGACGTGCAACCCGTAGGCGTCGGCCACGCGGGCAAGCTCGGAAGGATCGCGCCAGCCCAAGCAAAGTAGCCGCTTCTCGGTCTCGATTGCGGCCTTGAAGTCGTCGGGAGTCGCGGTATGATCCGGGTGTCTACCGTATTCGCCCGCTTCCGGTCCCCCAGGCCGGGGCGGGCACTTTGTTTGTAGTGTCATTTAAGTGTCACTCCGTTGCCGGTCGCCTTTGACGTGAGAAAATCCTCGACGGTTTCCCGTCGCCAGCGCATTCCGTGCGTCCCGTTCAACCGAAAATCGGGTCGAGGGAATTGAGACGCGGACATTGCCCGTCGGAGCCAGCGGTCCGACACCGACAGGAACGAGCAAACCCGCCGCGCGTCCCACAGTCGGTCAAGGTCGGGCGCGCCGTTGCCGTTGCTTTTCGGGGTCGGCGTCATCGCGTCGGTGCCGCCTGTGGTCGGACCACTGAATCACGGCGTACGCGCACGTCGAATCCGCACTGCCGAAGTGTGGCGAGCTGTTCGTGTTGCCGCGTTCGATTGCCGTCGGCAACCGCCCGGACCAGCACACAGAATGCGACGACTGCATCCTGGATCGGGCTTTTGTTCTCTGTCATACACAACACCTCCATACCCTACGGGCGGGTGTCGGGTAGGTGTCGGGTGACAGTGCAACTTCGGCGCTTGGGAATGCCTATTTTTCTAGGGTTTCATCATCGAAAGTGTCGGGTTAGGTGTCGGATGAAGTGTCGGGTAGCCGCTTTCCGGTCCGTCCCTTGCGACGGTCGGTACGTTGGGGGGCGTTCCCCTTGAGCAACGCGCGGGCTTTCTTGAACTTCGGAAAGTCATAAAGGGTCGTTCGGTTGACGCCCACGGCTTTGGCAATCCGCGTATCCGACCAGTCGGGATGATCCGTCAGCATTGCGAGCGCCCGAGCCTCGCCGCTCATCGCACTGGCAGCCGCGTGTGTCGCCGCCTTGGCAAGCGTCATTTCGTCCGACTGTACCGAAGTGTCGTCCGGCGTTTTGTCGGCGAGCGCCCAGCCATCCGGCTTCAGTTGAAACCAGCTAAAGAGCGATATCCCCCCGCGGAACGGGTGTTCTTCGCCGTGCCGACGCGCAGCGTATTCGGGTTGACCGTCCAGGCCGTAGGGGTTGCCAGCGTACGGTTGACAGGTCAGGTGATAGACCCGTCCCGCGCCGTTGACGTACTTGCATTCTCTCGGTAGCCAGAGAGGCCTTCGTTGTGCAACGATCAGGTCAGCGCCGTGCAGCGCAACGATAGACCCGCTCACGTCGCCTTGGTTCGGCTCGTCGAGGTACTCTAGTGTGAGAAACAGTTCGGGTACTTCGATCCTAAGTCGAAATTGACCGCCGACTTGACGCACCTTGTCCGATTCAACGGGGACCCCCATAGGGGGACATTCAAGCGTGATCCCGCGAGCAAGACGCGCGAGCGTTCTAAGAACGTGGAGGTCGAAGGGGAGCATCGCACCTACTTTCCGCCGGGCCGGTCCCAGCGACGGAAACGGGTAGGTGCATCCGCAACCGCCGTTGGGTCCGCTTGGCGGATGTACGGTCCGCCTTCCCGGTATGCCGATTCAACAGTAGAGGGAGTCACCCGTCAAGGCGGTCTGCGGCGAGGATGAAACACGACGACGAGCACCGCCGCCAGCAGCAACAGGCCGACAGTGAGGCCGCGGTCGATACGCGCGGCCTACCCGTGCTCCCACCATGCGATGACGCGGAGGACCACGAGCAGGAATGCCGCCCCCATGAAAAGCGGAATGCCGAAGTCCATACCGTCCTTGCCTTGCAGGCATGCGCCGGTCCCAACGAGCATCCCGAACGCACATAGAAGCATCCCGCCCTTGAGGACTTTGCCGGTCTGTTCCACCGTCGTCGGCGCCATGGGCCGTCCGCACTTCGGACAAGCGGGCGCGATGTCCGATACCGATTGGCCGCAGTCTGGACAGGTCACGACCGTCATCAGGGACCGGTAAATTCGTTCTGCATGATTGCAACATCGAGTAGGTCAACAACGCAGTCGCCGTTGAGGTCCGAGAGAATAGTGCCGGATGCGCTGACGGGCGCTCCCGGCGGTGTCGAATCACATTTGTCGAGAACATCTGGCACACCGTCGCCATCGACGTCACCCTGTGGAATCGAAAGCAGATCGGGAATATCGGGATAGAAGTCGAGTAACCCCATCGACTTCGGGGTCTGCTGTGTGACCGTCCCGTAAAATTCGGTTTGGCCGACGAAACCGTTCGCTTCGATGGTCTGGTAGGAATGCGAAAAGTCAACAGTTCCGTATGAACTGATCAGCGTGAAGCGGACTGTTCCATTGTCAACGGGTGAGTCATAGTAAAATGTCCCTCCGCCTTGGTAAATCGTTGCCCCGTCCTGAATTGACCCGAGTTGCCGAAGAAAGCCATTCGCCCCAAGGTGGATTGTCGTATCGGCAGACAACGATCTGTAGTTTATGACATTGCTCCCGACAAACATTTCATGCGGCGACGCGGTCTCCGATCCCTGCAAATCAGTATAGACGAACCACGGCGGACTTGCGCCAGACGTGGCGAATAGAGTATGGATGGTTCCGCGCGCAGTGACCACCGTGCGTCCGTTCTTAACTGCGAGAAAGTAGTAGTGGCCGGATAGGTTTGCGGCTTCAGCATTGTTCGGCGAGTCGATGACGACGCTAGTCAGCATCGTCGATTCGGGCACGTCTAGTACCAGCCGTCCACGGCCACGGTGCGTAACTTGCCTTGCTCGGATGCGCAACGGGTTCCCCGATTGGCCCACGTCACCGGTGTACCCGTCCGTGACCAGGATATGCCGAACGACTACGTTCGACTGATCCAATCCGCCAATAGCACTGCGCGATCCCGAATCGAAAACCACGTCATCGTTCGGAGACCACGTCGGTGGAGCTTGTCCGGTACTCCAACTCGACCCAAAAGAGAAGTCGCCATGTGGCGATACCCAGCGGTGGGTTGCGGCATTCGCCGATACGCAAACGACTGCCAGAGAGAGACTTGCGAGCCGGATGATTTTCATGGTTCACACCCTCCTACCAAAAAGCTAACATGCCTTCCGATTCGCAGCTACGGCAGCCCAATCGGCAAGCTCCCGCCCGCGATCGAAGTGCGCGTAGTCTACCGTCGATAGGGCCCGAGGTCAATTGGACCTGTCCGGGAGCAACCTGTCGAAGTAGTTTAGCGACGGTCTGGTCTGCGGCGGGGCCACTTGAAGCGGCAGACCCAGCCGGGCGCGGCTCGCCGGTTTCTCGCCCGCCAGTTCGGCGAGCCGCAAAGCGGCTTTGGATCGGCGATGGGCAATGGTCTTATACGCAGATCGTGGTGCGCGCCGCAAGCATCCCCTCCCCTCTATCGAAAACCCTTGAAAAAATGTACGGCGGGCAAACACCGGTTTCCGGCCCTACGATTGCCGGTTTGAGACCCCATATCCCCCCGGTCGCCTCCACCGTTCACGCCTTGCCCCATGCCGTCGCCCCCTCGACCAGCCCGGCGATCCGTGCCCGCACTGCTTCCGGCAGCCGGTCCCACGCCTCGACGACGGCCCGCAGGTCGTCAGGCAACGCCTCACTCGGCGGGTCGGCTGGGGAGTCGGTTGCAGGCCCTTCGAGCCCTTCGCGGCTCAGGGCATGGCTCAGGGCAAGGTTTTCGTCGTGTTGTGTGCAACCGGGCGTGCAACGAGTTTCCGACGGGGCCGAAAAGCCCGCTTTTCGAGGGTTGGAATGCGGTTTTTGGGCATGGAGCGCCGCCCTTACAAGCCGCACGGACTGGGCGGGACATTTCGCCGTCGTGCAAGATGATCGGATTCGCCTCCGCCCCCTCCCGGTGACAGGATGGCGCTAGGAATTGGGCTGCGGGTGGGGCCTTATGAGATCGTTGCCCCGCTCGGCGCGGGCGGGATTAGGGAGTTCCCGGGTTGCTACGGCACCGGTGCCGGGCGAAAGCCGGTGGACGTGTAGTTGTTGCCGACTTGCGCCCGTCCGCTCTCGGTCAAGCCAAGTTCAAATAGACCGATCACCACGTCGTCGAGGTCTCCGGAGAACTCGCTGCCTCGCGGCGATAGTGGAATCGGGTACACGACCCACACCAGGCCGGTGGGGACGATGCGGTGACGGAGTTTGCCCGCGAAGTAGACGGCCTCATCGGCGGTTTGCGGGGCGATGAAGCCCAAGTCGATCGGTCCGGTCGGCGGACGCTCCGTCCCCTCGAGAGATAGCTCGATTTCGCGCCGGGCCTCGACGTTGTGTCCGCTGACCCAGACGCGCTTCCCCGGCCCGACGCCCCATTCCTCAGCGGTGGTGGCTGGGTTTTCCGTTCGCTGTCCCGCCATACGCTCACCCGTCCTCGCGAGAGATCCGCGTTCGTCGACTAGTGCTCCATCGCACCAGAAACTTCGGGTTGGGTGGCATGCCCAAGCCCGGCGTAGCCGGGCGCCGGCATGTCCCGCTGCGGCATGGCGGCGCTTCGCTTGGCCATGCCACCCCAGAAATTAGGTGCGTCGCACCACCAGCTTATCCTCACGGTCTCGGGTTTGCGACCTCCTCGAGGCGGCGTAGGGTGACCGCCACCGCGTCGGGGTTGATATCGCAGCCCAGCCAGCGACGGCCAAGCGCGGTGGCGACCGCCGGCGTCGTCCCGCTCCCGCAGAAGAAATCGGCCACCAGATCACCCTCATTGGAGCTTGCGCGGACGAGCCGTTCGAGCAGGGCGGCCGGCTTTTGGGTGGGGTATCCAACGCGCTCCCTCGATACGGTGGAGAGGAAGGGGATGTCCCAAACGTCGGGCATCACCGGTCCGTCGGGATGGAAATAGAGGCGACCGTTGCGGGTCTGCTTGAACGGCCGGCCGTCGGATGACATCCGCAGGTCGAGCGTGCGATAGGCGCCGTGATGCAGGAGGTTGAAGGTGTGCGTGCCGACGTGCTTGGCGTAAAGAAGGATGGTGTCGTGTTTGCGAGCGAACCAGCGCTTGGCCACGCCGCCGGTACGGTAGCTCCAGATGATTTCGTTGAGGAAGTGGTTCTCTCCGAACAGCCGATCGAGCAGGACCTTCACGTAGTGCACGGTCCGCCAATCGAGGTGGACGTAGAGGCTCCCGCGCGAAGAGAGGAGCCGGCGCATGTCGGTGAGCCGCGGCTCCAGGAAGGCCAGGAACCCCTCCACGCCGCCGTGGCGGTCGTCGAAGCTGCCGTTGTTCCGCTGGGTCGGCGCGAGAGTGCGATTGGCGTTGAAGGGCGGATCGACGTAGATCAGATCGCAGCAGCCGTCCGGCAGCGACCGCATATAGACGAGGTTGTCGTCGCAGACGATGCGATCGACGGCCAATCGCAGGGTCTTCGCCGTGACGCTACCCACGCCAGAAGGACAGCACTCGTTCGACCTCATCCTTGCTCCCGATGATGAGCGTGGTGCGCTCGTGAAGAGACGTGGGGACTTTGTCCAGGATTCGCTGTCGCCCGTCGGTGGCGGCGCCGCCGGCCTGTTCCGCGATCAAGGCCAACGGGTTCGCTTCGTAGAGCAAACGCAGTTTGCCCTTGGGCGTCTTTTGCGTCGGGGGATAAAGGAAGACGCCGCCGCGCAATAAAGTCCGATGGAAGTCGGCCACCAGCGACCCGATATAGCGCAGCCCGTATCCGCCGGCCTCATCCGTCTTCACCCACTCCAAGTATTCCTGGATCCCCTTGGGGAATTGCCTCCGGTAGGCCTCGTTCACGCTGTAGGTCTTCCCACTCGACGGCATCACCACGCTCTCGCGGATCAACCGGAACGCCCCGATCGACGGGTCGAGGGTGAACATGTGGACGCCATCGCCCGTGGTGTAGGCCATCACCGTGCTGCTGCTGTAGATCACGTACCCGGCGGCGATCTGCCGGTAGCCGGGTTGAAGGATGTGATCCAGGACCTTCTCGGCCGCGACGTCATCTCGCCTTTGTAGGATCGAGAAAATCGTCCCGATCGATACGTTCACGTCGATATTGCTGGAGCCGTCCAGGGGATCGAACAGCACGATGTACCGGGCGCGTTCGTCGGGCTCCTTGAGGATGCGCGGCTCGTCGTCCTCCTCCGATACCATAATGCCCACATTGTCGCGGTACCCCAGACAGGTGGCGATGGTCTCGTTGGCGATGATGTCGAGCTTCTGTACGACCTCGCCCTGGACGTTCGTTCTCCCGGTCTCGCCGAGGACATCGACCAATCCGGCGCGGCGGACGTTGGCGGCGATGATCCGCGTGGCCAGGGTGATGGCCCCCAGTAGCCAACTGAACTCGCCGGTGGCCGTGGGGTGGCCGCGCTGCCGTTCGAGGAGATGTTGCTCGAGCGTTTGGATCATCGGTTTCATGGCGATGCGTCCTTACGAATACTCTCCTCCCGCCGGACCGGGCGCAACGGTAGCAGATGACGATGAGAATGCAACCGGTACTTTTTCGTAATGGACGAGGAGTTCAGCAGCGCCAGGCCTACGGGGCGCGGTGCGGCGTTACGAATCTCGGCCCTGCCACGCGGCTTCCGGCGTCACCTTCTCCGTAACCAGGAGCACGATCGCGCCGAGCAGGGCCACGCCGGTTCGATCCAGGGCGAGGCCGGGAATCTCACCCAGGAACATCCCCACGTAAACGAACACAAAAACGGCGAAGACGGTCGAGTCCATCGTCATTTCCCAGTCGATCGCGGCGTAAGCGCCCCACGCTCCATCGGCGCGCAGCGTCGGTGTGAATCAAACGGTTCCTGAACTCGGCTCCCTGTCTCCCGCGTCGCAGACTTCGGGGGCGTGGTTCGTCACTCCAAGCCAAAGGGCCTCGCCGCCGGCGGCGAATAGCAGGGCCGGGAGTACAAAAACGGCGAACGTCAACCAGGCCTGTTCGGTCGTGACTTTCAGCGATCCGCGGGCCATGCTGAGTCCGACGGCGACGACGATGGCCGGCGGTTCCAGCATGTTCAACGCCAGCCCGATCCGCATACGCCACCGCGAATCGGGCCCAGCGCTTGCGCCGACGCGGTCTCCCAGGCCGGGCGACGCATCCGCCATTACACGCAGGGCGATGCCCAGGCTGACGCCCAACGTGGTCGCGCCGACGATCCCGCCATGACGATACCCGCCCATCGCAACGATGACGGCCAGAATGGTCCCATTGTTCAGGAAGATCAGCACCGTGCGCCGTGACCAAGACGCACAACGGAGAAGTGGAAGGACGACGCCGCCGACCCACCATCCGATCGCCTTGACGGGCGGGAAGGACCGGCGGCGACCAAGCCGCCAGCCGACCCAGGTCGCTACAAGAGTGAGTCCCGCGCCGAGGAGCACATCAGGCCAGTTCGCAAGCAGAGTCTTCAACACGTCCGATCATCCCATGGTCACGGCCGCGCAGGGTACCGGCATGACCAAATCGACCGCAACCGCACGCTCACGCACCCGCCAGGGCACGAAGTCGCTGCACGGAAAGATCGGACAGGCGATCGACGAGGCAATCGGCCTGGGGGAAGGCTTGGCGGGGATGGTGGATCAGAACGGCAACGGCACGGGCGCCGGCGGCCTTGGCGGCCTGAACGCCCGCCGGGGCGTCTTCGATCACGATGCACCGACCGGGCGGAAGGCCCAGACGCTCAACGGCGAGCTGGAACACTTGGGGATCGGGCTTGCCCCGCGTCACGTCGTCGGCACTGACCACCACGGATATGGCGTCGATGACCTCCATCGCGGCGAGCACGAGGTCAATGTTGGCCCTTGGGCCCGATGATCCCACGGCCATCGTTGCGCCGGCGGCGAAGAGGGACCGGATCAGCTCGACCGCGCCGGGGACGACCGGCGGATGGTCGCCGATCAGATCACGGTAGGTCGCCTCCTTGCGCTCGGACAGCGCCTGCATTTTGGCGGCCGAGACCTCGCCGAAGAGGATGGGGATGATGTCGCGGTTCTGACGTCCGAAGGTGGCGGCGAACTGTTCACGGGTCGCGGTCCGTCGATTCTCCTGGGCGAGCCGGCGCCAACTTTCCCAGTGGGCGTCGGCGGAATCCACCAACACGCCGTCCATATCGAAGATGACGCCGAAGGGCGGCGAATACGTTCCTCGTTCATCCATCACGGCGACTCGCGCGACCCAACCCGAAGTCAATCGTCTCCCGCCTCTCGGAGACGCCGTGCGCGCCGGGCGCACCGCGATTGTAGATGCTCCGCCGCCGGATGTCAGACCTGTGATTCATCCGGGACGGGGGTTGCGGTGACTTGGAACGGGAAGTTGCAGTATGATGCCGTTCATGCAGGACGGTCGGTGGTTGGATTCGCTACTTGGTCTGGCCGCCCGCGCCCATGCGCGACGGCAGTACCACACCTTCCTCCGGGCCGCACGAAACGCCGTCCGAACGCAAGAACTCGTGTTGAAACAGAAACTCGACCGCAACGCGGACAGCGCGTTCGGTCGGGAACACGGATTCTCGCGTATTCGTAGCTATGCGGACTTCGTGTCCCGCGTTCCTGTGCGGACGTACGAGGAGCTGGCGCCTTGGGTCGAGCGTCTCCTCGCCGGCGAGGTGACCGCCCTATTGGGCGGTGGACAGCGAGTCTTGATGTTCGCCATGACCAGCGGGAGTACGGATCGGCCCAAGCATGTGCCCATTACGGCGCCGTTCCTGCGCGAGTATCGCCGTGGTTGGAATGCGTTCGGATTCAAGGCCCTGCTCGACCATCCGCAGGCGTTCTTGAGGCCGATCCTCCAGATCGTCTCGCCCATGGACGAGCATCGCACCGAGTCCGGCGTGCCGTGCGGATCCATTTCGGGGCTTCTGGCCGCGACGCAAAAGCGGCTTGTTCGGAAATACTACGTCACGCCGTCTGAGACGGGGGCGATCCACGATGCGGACGCGCGATACTACACCATCATGCGATTCGCCATGCCGCAGGATGTGGCGTGGATCGTCACGGCCAGTCCGGCCACTCCCGTCAAACTCGCTCGGACGGCCGCCCATCACGCGGAGAACCTGATCCGCGACATCCATGACGGAACGTTGCGACCGCCGGGAGACGTTCCGAATCCGATTCAGCGAGCGCTAGTCGCCCGGCTCAGCCCCGATCCGGAAACGGCCGGGCGGCTCTCGACGATCGTGGAGCGACACGGGGAACTTCTGCCGCGGCACTATTGGAAACTCGCCTTCCTGGCCAATTGGACCGGCGGGACCTTGGGTTTGCACCTTCGAGATTTTCCACGGTATTTCGGGGACACGCCGGTGCGCGACATCGGACTGCTCGCCACCGAGGGACGGGTCTCGATTCCGTTGGAGGACGGTACGCCGGCGGGCGTGCTGGATGCGGCGGGGAGTTTCTTTGAGTTCCTGGACGCCGAGGCCGATACCGCCGACCGATCGGCGGTCCATCGGTGCCATGACCTTGTCGTGGGAAATGAATATCGCGTGGTGATGACGACCTCCGCCGGGTTCTACCGATATGACCTCGGCGACCGCATTCGCGTACGCGGGTATTTGGGAGAAGCGCCGGTCGTTGAGTTTCTGCATCGCGGGGCGCACGTCAGCTCCGTGACGGGCGAGAAGCTCACGGAGTGGCAGGTAACAACGGCCTCTGATCGGGCATGTCGTGCCATGCAGGTGACACTCTCCGACTTCGTTCTCGCGCCCGTGTGGGGCGACCCGCCGTTCTACCGCCTTCACGTCGATACGGTTCTCAATGACCCGAACCGCCTTGCCCAACTGCTCGACGACGAGTTGTCAAAGCTGAATGTCGAATACGGCTCGAAGCGATCATCGGGTCGCCTCGGCCCGGTCGTGGTCAACCGCCTGCCGGACGGACTCCTTGCCCGACTGGACCGCGAGCGTTCGCAACGCCGCGGGGCATCGAACGAACAGTACAAACACCAATACCTCTATACCAAACCGGGCGACGACGCGTGCTTGCCCCTCTGTGCCGAACGCCAGACACACTCCGATACCGGCCTTGTTTCGCAGAGAACAAACTGAGGGGATGGTTCGAGCATTACCTCCAGGACCGTCTACGCCAAAGGCGTTCGGGCTTCTAGCCCAGGGTTGCCGCAACGCGGCTACCCTGGGAACATGGTCCACCGGTCAAGCCAACCCCGACGGGGTTGTGCCCAGGGGAGTCCTATGCCGCAATCCCTCTCCGGCGTCAACATCCATCTGGTCTTCTCTACGAAAAAGAGGCGCGCGTTCCTTCGCGACAAGACCATGCGCGATGCCCTCCACGCGTACCTTGGCGGCATCAGCAAGCAGCTCGAATGCCCGCCGATCCGGATTGGCGGTGCAGAGGATCATGTGCATGTTCTCGCCCGCTTCGGACGCACGATCACGCAGGGCGAATGGGTCAAGGAACTCAAACGGGTTTCGAACCTCTGGGTCAAGGAGCAGGGGCGAGAGTGGGCCGATTTTCAGTGGCAGGGAGGCTACGCGTCTTTCTCGGTGAGCCAGTCCAATCTGGAGCAGGCCAAAGAGTACATTGCAAAGCAGGAAGAGCATCACCGCAAGCGGACGTTCCAGGATGAACTCCGCGCGCTGCTTGCCAGGCACGATGTCGAGTTTGATGAGCGATACGTGTGGGATTGAGCCACAACCCCGTTGGGGTTGATGGGAACCTCCGCCATCCGACCCAGGGTAGCGCCTTCGGCGCAACCCTGGGCTGAACGCCCAAAACCCCGTTGGGGTTTCGCACGCCGAATAAATATCGGCCTCCAGCTACCTTTCCGGTACGGAACGCGGAACGCGACATGGGCTTGGCATCTCCATGCACCGAAGGCGTTTGGGCCTCCAGCCCAGGGTGACCGTAGCGCGCGCGACGAGCGCCCAACGCCAAAGGCGTTTTGGCCCCCAGGCCAGAGTTGCCGCGACACCCCACAAGTTCAGAACTGCGACCGTAAACGCCAAAGGCGTTCCGGCTTCCAGCCCAGGGTTGCCGCCACACGGCTACCCTGGGTTTACGATCCCCATCCATTAAGACAACCCCATCGGGGTTGTGGCCGACCTAGGGTAGCCCCAGCTCACCGGGACAACCCTGGACCTGAAACAATGGCCCCGTTGGGGCCAAAAGTCTCGACAAGCGCCCACCTCGCAGATCCAGACCCAACAAAGCGCAAGTCGCTTTACTGCCCACACACCCCCACCCCTTTGGCATTAGGTGGGCCGGCGTCCCTGTGATACGATGCTTGTCACGGAGACCGCAATGCCCTTACCCGGCTATCAAGATTTCATGCTTCCGCTTCTCAAGATCGCCAGCGATGGCCAGGAGCACACGATCGCCGAAGCGATGGAAACGCTCGCCCGACAAATGGAGATCTCAGAAGCGGACCAAGACATCTTGCTTCCCAGCGGGAAAAAAGCAACCCAATTGTACAGCCGCGTGCAGTGGGGAATTACTTGCCTCGCCAAAAGCCAACTTCTCGAGAAAGTAGGTCGAGGCCGATTCAAGATCGCGCCGCGTGGCCTCGAAGTCCTCACTAAGAATCCGGCTCGCATCGACAACGCGTTCCTTGACCAATTTGAAGAGTACCGCGCATTTAAGACGAAACGCGCCAACAAAGCGTGGCAGACGCGTAAAGGCGACGATTCCACAACCGCAGAAACTGAAGGGGACGTTACTCCCGATGAACGTCTTGACGCAGCGTACAACGAGCTTCGCGAAACGCTGGCGGACGATCTCTTGGATCGCGTGCGCTCGTCCTCCCCCAGGTTTTTCGAACACCTAGTGGTCGATCTTCTCAAGGCCATGGGATACGGCGGAACCCACGCGTCCGCGGCGCAGGTTGTGGGACGGAGCGGCGACGGCGGCATCGACGGCGTGATCCCGGAAGATCGGCTCGGCCTCGACATGGTCTACGTGCAGGCGAAGAAATGGGAGAATCCCGTCGGCCCCGGCGAAATTCACAAGTTCGTCGGCTCACTGGGTGAGCACAAAGCCCACAAGGGTGTGTTTATCACGAGTGGCGCGTTCACTGACGGCGCGCGCCAGGCCGCCGAGCGGGCGAATGCCAAGGTGGCGCTGATCGACGGAGAGCAACTCGCAGAGTTGATGATCGACCACGGCGTAGGCGTCGCCGACTACAAGGCGTACGTGGTGAAAAAACTGGATAGCGATTACTTTGAGGGCCTTTGAGCCGCAGCGGCACCGACAAGAGCAGACCGCGCCACGGCGAGATTCAGTAGTCTTTATTCGGCAATCCCCATCCCGCGTGATCGCTCGATCTCGCGGTCCCCGCCGATCACCCTGCAAGTTATATGGATTGACGGACCCGGTCCGGTGTCTTCGCCTACTCCGCGCGCACAGGGCGCGAGATTTGTTCCACGTGGAACAACACGGAGTGCCGACGCGTGTCACGGACCCATCGGCCCCTTGTCCCTTCGTCCCTCCGTCCCTTCGTCCCTTCGTGCCTCCGTCCCTTCGTGCCTAGCAAGGTGTCCGCTCCCTCACGGTCGCGGCTCGGATTGACCCCGCGCTCGCGCTTGGGGTTCGGATCGTCCGCTCCCTCACGGTCGCGGTTCTGATCGATCGTCGAGGAGGAGGGATTCGGGATCGTCGTGCTGCGGCTTGTATTCGGCGATGAGTTTGCGGATTCGCGGTTGGTCGGGATTGAGTTCCAGCGAACGGTGCCAGTGCTCCAAGGCGCGGTCGCGGTACTCGGTCCGGGTCTTGTCTTCGAGGTAGTGGATCATGGCGATGGAGCCGAGGCCGGCATGGGCGCGGGGCAATCGCCAGTCGCAGGTTAAGGCTTGGTCGTAGGCCCGCTCCGCCGCTCCGAAGTCGCGGGAGCGGAACAGGCAATAGCCCAAGGCCTCATGCGCGGCCGCGAGGTTGGGGTCCATCTCGATCGCTTGCAGCAACGACTGCCGGGCCATCTTCAGTCGATCCTGGTTCATATACGTGGAGGCGAGGTTCACCAGAACCAGAGGCTGGCGACTGTCACGTTCCAGCGCTTCGCGATAGGCGCGGATCGCCTCGTAGTATTTCTGCTGGGCGTCCAGCGCCACACCCAGGTTGACGTAAGCATGAGGACGATCACTGTCGATCTCGATGGCCCTCTCGAATCGTTCGGCGGCCTGGGTGAAGTCGCCCGTCTGCTGATAGCACACGCCGAGGTTGAGTTGGGCGTCGAAGTCGTCGGGCCTAAGCTCAACGGCGTGCAGGTAGGCCTGGATCGCGTCCTTCACTCTCTGCGTGAAGTGGTAGAGCTGGGCGAGGTTAAAGGTGTCGTCGAAGGAGAAGGGGTTGCGGCGGATGGCCTCGACGAAGGAGTCGATGGCTTGCTCATACTCGCCCATGCGGCGGTAAATCAGGCCCAAGTTGGAATGGGCGACGGCCATTTGCGGGGAAAGCTTGGCCGCCTCTTGAAACGCGGCCAACGCGGCTTCGAGGTCGTCGCTCTTGAGGCGTTCCTCCCCGCGTCGGAGCTGTTGCCTAGCCTGAACTTGGCGAATTGACGTACATCCGCAGGCCAAGAGCATCACGGTTAAGCACGCCGCGGCGCAATACCACGGCATGGTGACGGGCGTGGAGATTCGCCGACTGGGCCGGCCTCGGCTACTTGTTCGTTTCATCCATCGCTCCCTCCGTGGAGCCTGGGGCGCACAGGCCCGGCACGTTCACTTACGAATCTATCGACCTTACGGGCATTGGGCGTTTAGTCCTCTAGCGGCCCGGAACCTGCCCCGTCAGCGGTTTGCCTTGGTCGCCCAGACGGCTTACCATTCTGCATGTGCCCTGACCCGTGTCGCGAGCTTCGGCCAAGGGGAGTTTAACATGCCTTACGACCACCTGCTGGCGATCCCGGTTTTCAACGAGGAAAGGCACCTCCCCACCGTGTTGGAGGAGGCCAACGTTTACAGCCGGCACATCCTAGTGGTGGATGACGGCTCCACCGACGGGACGCCGGAGCTTCTTCGCCGCGAAAGGGGCATTTCCGTTGTAACTCACGCCGAGAACCGAGGTTACGGCAAGAGCCTTGCCGACGCCTTCGCGTTCGCCCGGCGACAGGGATTCCGCTGGCTCATCACCATGGACTGCGACGAGCAGCATGAGGCCTCATTCATCCCGCGATTTATGGCTGCGGCGGAGGCGGACGATGCGGATATCATCAGCGGAACACGCTACGCCAACGGGCATGGTGTCGGGGCCCTCGCCCCGCCGGATCGGCGGGAGATCAACCGGACGATCACGGTGATCCTGAACCGACGCCTCTCTTTGAGCATCACCGACGCCTTCTGCGGCTTCAAGGCCTACCGCGTGTCCGCGCTTCGTCATCTTCACATCACCGTGCCGGGGTATGCGATGCCGATGCAGTTCTGGGTGCAGGCGGCCCGCGCCGGTCTGCGGGTGCGCGAACTGCCCGTTCGCTTGATTTACAACGACCCGACGCGGCACTTCGGCGGATTGCTGGACGACCCGACGATCCGTTTGCAGCACTATCTCGACGTGCTGGACGCGGAGCTCTCCCGGTCGTCGAGCGTGCCGGTTCGGGCGGTGTGCGATGCCCAGGCCTGTCGGCCCTGCTCCGATTCATGCTCGACTTTTCGAAGCTAACAACACCCGCGGGGCATGGAGACGTGTTGGTGCTGCCGGCGCCGCCCGAGTGCGTGCCCGCTGTGCGGGCAAATGCGCAGGCGCTTCGTTCGGCGAAAACGCCGCTGCTCGATGCTACGTTGGGCGATTGGCGCCGGCGCACACGGGAGGCTGTAGTGGGATGCGACGATCGACCGATCATCGTCACCGGCCATCAGCCCGCATTCATCCACCCCGGCGTCTGGACCAAGCACATCGTTTCCATGCGTCTCGCTCACGCGCTCGGCGGAATTGCTTTGAATCTGGTTGTGGACAATGACGCTCCGCAAGGGACGGCGCTCGCGGTTCCGACCGTGGAGAACTCACGGGTTGGTCTACGCAGCGTGCGGTATGCGGCCCTGCCCGCGGGACTAACGTACGAGCAGCTTGCGCGGTTAACGCCCGAGGACGTCGCACGGTTCGACTGGGCGATTCGTGATGCGATGGGCGATCGGTACGAAACATCGCAGATGCCGGTGTTTATCCAGGCGCTTGCGGATGCGGCCAACATCGGCGACGGGGTCGACCAGAGCGTGGCGGCCCGTCGTGCGGTTGAGGCACGTCTCGGCGTTTCGGTCGACGATCGACGGGTGAGCAGGATGTGGTGGAGCCCCCTGCTTCTCGACATGCTGCGTCGGGCAGAACGTTTCAGCTGTTCGTATAACGCTGCGCTTGCGTGGTATCGCAAGGAGTTTCGCGTACGCGGACATCAACGCCCGATTCCGGACTTGGCGGTCCGCGGCACGGAATGGGAACTCCCCGTATGGGCCTATCGGGCCGGTGAGCCGCGTCAGCGGCTGTTCGTCGCTCTGCAAGGCGGTAGCGTGCGACTCCTCGCGGACCGGGAGGAGATCGGCGTGTTCGCACTCGACGATTTCGGCGTGTTCGACGAGTTGATTTCACCGCTCGCCGGTCCAGGGCCCTGGCGACTGCGGCCGCGGGCGTTGACGTTGACGATCTGGGCGAGACTGTTCTTGGCGGACCTCTTCATCCACGGAATCGGCGGGGCGAAATACGACCGCATCAGCGACGCGATCATCGCGGATTACTACGGGCTAGCGCCGCCGGAGATGGCGTGTGTGTCCGCGACGCTCCTCTTGGACCTCCCGCGCAGCTCAGCCACACCCGGGACGATTCGAAGCCTGCGTCGATCGCTACGCGACTTGGAGTGGAACCCCCAGCGCTCGCTCCCTTCGAGGCTCAGGGCATGGCCGCCGGGCTCAGAGCTGACGGAATGGGTCGATCAACGCGAGCAGGCCGTCCGCCGGGCGATGGAGCTACGAGATACGGACCCGCGCAATCGGCCGGCGCGACGCGAGACCTTCCTCGAAATCCGGGACCTCAACCGACGCCTGGCGACAGCCCGATCGAACGAAGTCGCGGATCGGCGGACGGAGCTTGAACGGGCCTTTGACGATCTGGACCAAAACCGGATCGCGGAAGGGCGGGAATACTTCTTCGGACTGTACCACCGCGCGGCACTTGAGAAACTTTTGGCGGGCCTTCCCGCGGAACGCGAGTTTCGGGTATAGTAAGTTCGACCCCGCGCTTGCGCTCGGGGTTCGGATGAGGACTCGTTTGTTGTTCACAGACATTCGGAAGATCAAGGCGGCAAATGCCGACCTCATCGGTCGGCGGGAAGGAGAGGAACCATGAACAGGTCAAAGCCCAGAATCCGATTGGACCTTACCATTTGCGCCATCGCACTAATTGGTGGGGGAGGAGCACACGCTCAATGTCAACTCGCGAAGCTGATCGGGTCTGACGCATCCAACGGCGACAGCGTTTCATCCGTAGCGATTGACGGAGGAATTCTTGCTTTCGGCGCAACGTACGAGGACTTGCCTGCTTCCAATGCTGGTGCGGTCTACGTCTTCGCTCTGAACGGCGGCGTTTGGATGCAAGTCGCAAAGCTGAGCGCCGCTGACGCCGCCGGGGACGATTACTTCGGTTGCGGCTTGTCGATGGACGGTGGCACTATTGTTGTCGGCGCGTTGGATGATGGCGCCGAAACTGGCGCGGCCTATGTGTTCCAACGCGACCAGGGCGGACCGGGAAACTGGGGGCAGGTCAAGAAGCTCATCGGTTCTGACTCTGCCGGCGGGGACAAATTCGGATACCACGTTTCGATCAGCGGCGATACAGCGATCGCCGGCGCGTTTGGCCACGATCTGCCGTCGCTGGCCGATGCCGGCGCTGCGTACATCTTTGATCGCCATCAAGGCGGCACGGACAATTGGGGCGAAGTCAAGAAGCTTTTTGCGCCCGACGCAGCAGCGGCAGACAATTTCGGTTGGGCCACGGCCATCGACGGTGATTGCAGCGCCGTTGGGGCACTTAATCGCGATGAAGTGGGCAGCGACTCCGGTGCAGTATACATCTTTTGCCGCGACCAAGGTGGGTCAGGCAACTGGGGCTTCGTAAAGAAACTGGTTCCCAATGACGCGTCTTCTGGTGATTGGTTCGGAACCGCGGTCTCGATGCAGGGCGATACCATCGTCGTCGGCGCGCTGTTTGCCGACGGCAACCAAGCTACTGCAGGCGCAGCCTATGTATTCCAGCGTAACTCGGGCGGACCGAACAACTGGGGTCAGGTATGCAAGTTGCAAGCCTCCGACGGTGTATCGAATCAGGAGTTCGGGCGCGGAGTAGCTGTTGACGGTGATGTCGTAGTGATCGGCGCGGCGAGGGATAACCTCGCCAGCGACGGGGCCGCGTACGTCTTCCGTATCAACCAGGCGGGACCAAACCCATGCGTTCAACAGGGGAAGATCGTCCCGTCGGACCTGGGAAGCGACGACAAGTTCGGGCATTCGGTGGCGCTCAGCGGAACAACCGCGCTCGTCCGGTCCTACCTCGATGATAACCAGGCCGGGACTGACGCCGGCTCAGCGTACGTGTTCTTCGTTGGGCCAGGCTGCATCCCGACGTTGTCAGAATGGGGCATGATGGCGATGGCGTTGCTGATGCTTTCGGCCGGTGGGGTGGTGATTGCGCGGCGTCGGGCGGCGTGATCTGAACCCGGAGCGCGAGCGACGGGCCAAGACCCCGCGCTGGCGCTTGGGGTTCGGATGTTTTGGCCCCGCGCTGGCGAGGTTGGGGGTTGAAGGGCTCAAGGGTTTCGGGTGGTTACAGGGTCATCGAGGACAAGGAGGCGAACGTGACGGACGAATCGGGCCACAGCGGGCTGCACATCGACTCAGACTGGAAGTCGGAGGCCGCAAGGGACAAGGAACGACTTGCCAGCCAGGAGCGGACTTCGCGCCCGCCGGCGGGTGCCGAGGTCGCGGCCAACTTCGTCGAGCTTATCAACCTGATGGCGATGCAAGCCGCGATCGGACTAGGCGGGTATCAGGGTCCGGCCGGGGAACGCATCCCGCCCAACCCCATGGTGGCCAAGCACCACATTGACCTGCTCGAGGTCCTGGAGAAGAAAACCGCGGGGAATCTGACGGAAGAGGAGAAACGGGTCCTCGACGGGGTGTTGTACGAGTTGCGACTTCAGTACGTTCAGTCCGTTAGCGCCCCGCGCGGTGGAGCACCCAAAGCAAAGAGTGGCTCCTAGAACCCCCTCACCCTACCCTCTCCCCCAAAGTGGGGGAGAGGGATTACCCGCCTCCTTGCACGCGGGTCGATGTCCAGCGATGCCGCTTATCGCCGTTCCCATTCGCACCGAGACGGTCATCCGACGCACGCCGTCGGTCAACTTCTCACTGATCGCCCTGAACGCTCTCGTTTTTCTGCTCTTCGATGCGCGGTTCGCCGGCGAAGGCATGTGGGCGTTCCGCCAGCGCTACTTGCATCTGCTTTCCTATGAGCCAAGCTTCCACCAGTTCTTCACCTACCAGTTCATCCACGCGGACTTGATGCACTTGCTGGGAAACATGCTGTTCCTGTGGGTGTTCGGCAACAGTGTAAACTCCAAAATGGGCAATGGGCCATACCTTCTGTTTTACCTGGCGGGCGGCGTGTTCGCGGGGTTGGGTCACGCCCTGTTCCATCCGAACCCGTTGGCTGGGGCATCGGGCGCGGTCGCCGCAGTGACCACGGCCTACCTCACGCTGTTTCCGCGTAGTCGCGTAACGGTACTGATTTGGTTTTTCCTGTTTATTCACTTTGTCGAAGTCCCGGCCATGCTCATCATCGGCTTGAAAATCATCGTCTGGGACAACATCATCGGTCCGACGCTGGGGGAATCGGAACGCGTCGCCCACCTCGCCCATTTGGCGGGATATCTATTCGGCTTTGTGGGGGCGATGGGAATGTTGTTGGTCCGGGCGTTGCCGCGGGACCAGTTCGACATGCTGGCGCTGTGGAAACGGTGGCGACAGCGGCGGGAGCTTGCTGGGGTGATGGCCCAGCCCGGTGCCGCGGCATGGGCACAGTACGGAGCCGTGGGGCGCACGGCTCCCGTCGATCCGCAGGAGCGAGCGGTCGAGGACCGACGCCTCGACGAGATCGCCGACTTGCGGGCGCGGATCGGGTTGGAGTTGGAGCGTAAGGCCGCCGGCGCTGCGGTGGCACTGTATGAGAAACTGCTTTCCCACAACTCGACGCAATGCTTGGCGGAGCCGCAGCAACTGGAGGTGGCCAGGGAGTTTTACGCGAGCGGCAAGTTCACTCAGGCCGCCGCGGCCTTCGACCGCTTCGTGGAGTGCTATCCAAATTCCCTCGAGGCGAGCAACGTCCGGCTGCTGCTGGGGATCATCTACGCCCGCGATCTACGACAATACGAGGCCGCCGACAAGCATCTGACGCAGTCGATGGCATCGTTACGCGACCAAAGTCGTCGCGATCAATGTTTGCAGTGGCTCAAAAACGTTCGAGCGGCCCTGGGACGACCGGCGCCGCAGACCATGAATGGATGAGAGGACATGGGCGAGTTGGCGTACGTGAACGGAGTCTTCGGACCGATCGCCGAAGCGAAGGTCTCCATCGAGGATCGCGGCTTTCAGTTCGGCGACGGAATCTACGAGGTCATCGTCGCGTACGATGGTCGCTTGTTCCTCGTCGAACAACACATGCGACGTCTGCGTCGAAGCGCCGCGGGCATCGCCTTGGATTACGACTTCGAGGCCCGCCCGCTCGAACCAATCATCGCCGAGGGGCTGCGGCGTAGCGAACTTCGCGACGCGTTGATTTACATCCAGATCACCCGTGGGGCAGCGCCTCGCTCCCATACGATTCCCGCCGGGCTGACACCGACAGTCGTCATGACCTTCAAACCGCTGCCTCGACTGCCGGATGAACTGCGCGAGCGCGGGGCCAGGGTCATCACAATGCCTGACATCCGCTGGGCGAACTGCTATATCAAAGCGATCACACTGCTGCCCAACGTCCTCGCCAAGAACGAGGCCCTTCGCAAAGGATACAACGATGCGATCTTCGTGACCGCCGACGGCGAGGTCCGCGAGTGTACGTCGGCCAACATCTTCATCGTGTCCGGCGGCAGCCTACTCATCCCGCCGCGCAACGAGTCCATTTTGCACGGTGTAACCCAGGGCTATTTGATCGAACTTGCCTCTTCGATACGCTTAAACGTTCGTGAAGAAGTGATCCACCTGGAATTGCTGCGTCGCGCTGACGAAGTCTTCATGTCCGGCACGGCCGCGGAAGTGTTGGCCATCACCTCGATCGACGATCGCCCGGTGAGTAACGGTCGCCTCGGACCCATCACCCAACGCCTTTACGACGAGTTCCTCTCCCGGACCCGGTCCGGCTAGTGCTCACCACATCCGGCTTTTGGCGGCGGTCCGCCATTCCCTTCCATGAGTGTCTGCCGAGTGCGACCTGCCGACGCGGATCAGGGAGCTTTCGGCTTGCACTCCATCGGTCGCGACTCGTCGGCGCCTGGGCGCGCAGAGCTCGATTCCAACGGTTGCCAGAAACCGAGATTGTCCTCTTCAACCTTGCAATAGCCCGTCGCCTTGTATTTCGCGAAAGAGTTGTAGCCCCAATTGAGGTATTCCGAATCGCCGCCCCCGTGCGTGGTGATCAAGAACCGATTGCTCAATTCGCCGAAGCCCCTGGCCTGGTCGGCGGGAGAGGGTTTGTCACCTCGATTGGCGTCCACAGGGACCCACCCGTAATGCGGCAAATACACCTGCGCCCAACGGTGAAAGGCCTCATCTATGCTGGCGTCGTCGCCGCGCACAACAATGCTCCCCTGGTAGCGCGCCGGAATTCCGGCCGCCCGACACAAAGCAATGAACGAGTACGTGTACTCCGAACACGAGCCCGTCCCGCGTTTCAGCACAACCTCAGGAATATCCCAGCCACCCGCCATTTGATATTCGAGGCGTTCAATCACGAAATCGTAGATCTTCCGGGCGATCCAGTAGGGGTTCTTCTCGTCTCCCACGACCTTCTTGACCGTCTCCTGAATATAGGGGCTGCTGATGCGATAGCGCGACCCATCCGCCGTGTAGGGTTTGCGGATTTCCTCGGGGATGTCGTCGAGCGTCCCCGTCGACTCGGGGACAATCATGTAACTAATGCCGGCCACCTCGACGTCAACATCGTACGTCAGCGTGGCCTTGGTCCCAGCCGGGACGCTTCCAAGGTCGAAAAGTGCGCACGGCTGATCCCATCGGTCGCGGGCCGATCGGGTCGGCAACGTCGAGAAGGAGACGCTCCGTAACAGTTTCTGGTTGGGCAAGTCGGTCGGGACGGCGATGTTGAGGGTCAGATCGGTGATGGAGCCGGGTCCGTAATTGTTCAGCGCCCAGAGGTACTCAACCCGAGCTCGTCTTGGCTCGACGAGGCGATACATCGGTTCGTCGTGCACGGCCAGCTTGTAGATTTTGCGCGTCTGAAAGTCGACATTCCACAAATGCCCGTCCGACCAGGCGACGCCCGCCGGATACGGCCCCGGCGCCGCCAGGATCGAAATAACCTTTCCCTTGTTCGGGTCGACCATGTAGAGCTCGTTCTTGATCCGGTCGCTGACCCAAAGGTACTTGCCATCGTGCGTGAGGCATCGGCACGACGGCTCCGGCGCGGCGAAGTAGTCAAGAATCGTCCCGTCGTCCGGCATAACCTTGTAGATCTTGTCCTTGGCGAGGATGAACAGTAGTCCGTCCGCAAACGCCAGCCCCGTCGCCGCGCTGTCCGGGGCCTGGAACGTTCGATCGACGATGCCGCTATCCAGATTCATCACGTAGACGCCGCCCGTGTGGTCGTCGGAGATGAACAGGTCGTTCCCCGAAGATGCCAGCCCGGCGGGCTTCAAGGTTGGGGCATCCCAGGAGCGCTCCACGGTCCCGTCCTGTTGGCCAACCTCATAGATCTTGGCGCTTCGCCAATCGGCCACGAGCAAGTGCCCGTCACGCGATGCAAGTCCCGACGGATACTTGCAGGGTGCCTCGAACGTCGCTCGTATGTCGCCGGGCGACGCGGCAACGGACCCGCGCAACACGATTACGACGCAGAACGGCACACAGCGTAAAGAACGATCAAGTAGGGCGCACATATTCGACCTCCAACGTAACGTATCGTGGGGCCACACGACTGAGCGGGGGGCACGCCGTGGTCCCGCTTTCAATTTTATGCAACGCCGCACAGACCGCAAGGCAGCGGGGAACTTCGACCGGACGACGGGTGCGCGCCAAGGAGCGGGGCGATCGCCGTCGACAGTAACGCGGTCCAGGCGCTGCGAGCCCGCGACCCTGCGTCCCCGTTCGCCGAAAGCGGGCGGGTTCGGACTTGAAGGCCGATCGAAGGGTCCGCTTCGCGGGCCTTCGCGTTCGGGGCACCACGGCGGTTCGCGTCGTCTCGGGCGAACCGCAAATAGCGATCGTCGGAGGCACCGATGATGACAGGAGCTGAGTTCGAGGAGTTCGCGAAGGTCGTCGCGAAGCTGATTCAAACCAACGCCGAGGTGCGGCAGGCAATCCGGGATTACGCCTGCCAGTGCCCGAACCTCGTGGTGGAGTACTGAGGAAGAGACAATCTTCGAGGACGTAGATCTCCTGTTCCTCGTCCTCAAGCAAAGCGATCGATTGCGAAGACATCCGATCCCGTTTTCCGCTGGGAATTGTCCGCAGGCGAGATCAGCTCGGCCGTAGCGGGGTATCCCACCGGCATGAGAGCGACCACCTTGGCCTGCCGCGGAACGCAGAGCAGCTTCTTGGTTTCCCGTTCGTTAAACGCGCCGATCCAGCACGTTCCCAGGCCCTCGGCCACGGCCGCCAGGGTCAGATGGTCCAGGGCGATGGCGACGTCGATGTCAACGCTATTGCCGGAGCCGCCCATGGTCTGATAGGCCTGTTGCGGCAGCCCGCACCCCGCCACGATCAGCGGCGCTTCGGCGATGAAAAGCTGTTCCTGTGCCGCTTGAGCAAGCCTCTGTCGAATTTGCGCATCGAAGACGAAGATGAACCGCCACGGCTGGAGGTTACAGGCTGACGGGGCGAACCGTAACGCCTGGCGTAGGCGATCCAGGACGTCCGGCGGGATCGGGTTCGACGCATACGCTCGGACGCTCCGCCGCATGCGAATCGCTTCGAGTACATTCATCAGGTTCCTCCAGAGGGCGACGACCGACAGTATACCCGATTCGGTTTGGGCGTAGAGGACAGCAACGACCGAGCCGAGCGAGGTTCGCAAGGCGAGCGCTGGGCTGGAACAACATGGCAGCCAATCCGTACAATACACCGCGGAAAGGCGGCTGACGTGAACGTACCCCTCGTCTATCACCCGGATTACTACGCGGACATCGGCTCCCACGTTTTTCCCACCAGGAAGTTCTCCCTCGTTCTCGAAGCCCTTCAGAGGAACGTGGGCAACATCGAGGACAGTTTGCATCGACCCTCGCCTGCGACACGTGAGCAACTTCTCCGCGTGCACGCACCCGAGTACTTAGCGGATCTGGATGCTTGTCGCTGGACACCGCGGACTTCTTGTTCGGAATTGCCGCTGACAAAGGAGGTCGTCGACGCCTATTACCTCATGGCGGGCGGAACGTGCCTGGCGGCAAGCCTCGCCTGCGAACATGGCGGCGCGATGAACCTGGGAGGTGGGTTTCACCACGCCTTCGCGGACCGGGCGGAAGGGTTCTGCTACGTCAACGACATTGCCGTCGCGGTGCGCGAGATTCAGGCGCAGCGACTCGTGGAGCGCGTGGCCGTCATCGACACCGACCTGCACCAGGGCAACGGCACGGCCCGGATCTTTTGGGGTGACCCGCAAGTCTTCACCTTCTCGATTCACCAGGAGGATCTTTACCCCGTCAAGGAGCAGAGCAGCCTGGACATCGGATTGCAGGACGGAACGGAGGACGAAGAGTACCTCGCGAAACTACGACAAGGGCTGGATGTTGTCTTTCAGCAGTTCAAGCCGCAACGTGTGATGTATGTCGGCGGCGTCGATCCCTACAAGGACGATCGGCTCGGCTCATTACGACTGACCAAGGAGGGAATCAGGCAGCGCGACACGATGGTTTTCCGGAGGTGCCGTGATCACGGTGTTCCCGTTGCGGCTGTGCTCGCGGGCGGCTACGCGGCCGATGTCGGGGACACGGTTGAGATGCATGCCAACACTTACTTGGCGTTACGAGAGGCCTTCGGCTGAGGCCAAAGCGGTCACACGTCGCTCCACCGTAGTCCTCGAGTTCAGCCTGCGCCCCATTGTCTGGCGAACCCGCAGCGCAGGCAGCCAGAGCACGGGTCAGTTTGCTGTCAGGGCGAGCGCCCAAGCGACAGCGAGAATCGTCAAGGCAGCGCCGCCGAAGATGATCTGTGCTCGCATTTGAGACCATGCGCCGTCGGCCCTGCCACCAAAGCCGCCCAGTAGACCACCGAATAGGAATCCAAACAGGTGGGCCGCGACATCGGTGCGCCCGCCGCCAGTGCCAAGGTAGCTGAGCAGGAGGACGCCCCCGACAAGAGGCACCCACCTATCCATTCTTGAGCTTCGCAGCTTTCTCTTCCTCCGCCAAGCGTTGCCGGCAAGCAGCCCAAACGCGGCGAAGACGGCGGTGGAAGCGCCGATAGAAGCGTGGCCAGCCGGGCGCAGCCAAGCATTGAGAAAATTGCCCAGAGCGCCTCCGATGAGGATGCCGAACCAGGCGCGGCCCGAACCAAACGACCGGCCCGCGAACAACCCCACGAGACCGCCGATGACGACGTTCCCAAGCAAGTGCCCAAGGTCGGCGTGCAGAGTCAACGCGGTTACCGTCCGCCACCACTGGCCCTGTCGGATAAGGCCTGCCTGCGTCTGGCCTGCTTCAAGCCAATCCACGCCAAATGAGTGCTGTTCTCGCAACATAGCCACGAGCAGGAGCACCGTGACAAAGCCCAACACGCCGATCCATCCATTGGCCGGCCTCGGAACCGCTAGATGGACCGGCCGCCAGTCGCGATTCTCGGTAGCGTAGGCGTCAAGTTCGGCCCGGCTTCGCTGCGCATCCGAGGCCGCAACCAATATGGTGAGTTCACCTGCTTCTGGATGAACCTCGTGCGCGATGCCCGCGACGTGAAGCACAAGGGCACGCTCACGGCAATCCGTTTCACTCGGCGAACGGTAGACGATCTCCCACTCCATACGCGGGTCGGCCATACCCGGCGATTCTATCGCTCCTGCCGAAGACTACGTAGGGGCCGCGTGGAATCGCGCGGGGTTAGGCACTGTGGCGGCTCGCCTTGTTCATGCGGACTCCGCTCGGTGGTGAGCGTCGCCGCGCGACGGCTCGGCCTTGGCGGATCCTGTGGGCCCAATACAGCCCGGATGAGGGCGCGCTGCGTGCCAGATGACGGCGGACGAGGTATGCACCGGACGGCGCGCCGTAGTTGAGATCGGGTCGATCTCCCCGCTCCGCCGGCTACGGCCGAATCGCGCCGAAGCGCCTGCAGATCTCGATTACGCGATCGATAGGAATCGCTTCCACGGTGTGCCCTTGATGGCCGGTGACGGTGGTTGCTCGCAGCAAGCTGTTGATGATCGCTTCCTCCGTCGCTTCCCGCACAGCTTGGAAGAGGGGGGAAAGACTGTCATCGGGCAGCACCTCTCGATTTCGAGGGGTCGAAGCGGCGGTCGCGCGGAGCTGCGGCGCGGTAGAGAAGGCGATCACGTAGTCGCCGCTGCCGTGGGTCATGGGCGAACCGACCGCGGCGAGCCCCAGAAGCGTACGCTTGGCGAGGCGCTGGAGCTGGCGGGCATCAAGCGGGGCGTCCGTGGCCACGACGATCACGCACGAGCCCCCCTCATCCGGCCGAGTATGTTCCAACTCCTCGCGGAGGTAGTAGCGGCCCACCTCGCGTCCCACCGGGGCGCCGTTCATCGTTAGGATCCCGTTGAAGTTCGCCTGCACCAGAACACCGACGACGTGACTGCCCATTTCGTGCGGCAGCTTACGGGAGGCCGTACCGATCCCTCCCTTCCAGCCCAGGCATCGGGTGCCCGTCCCAGCGCCGACCGAACCTTCTTCAACCGTTCCGCTTTTCGCTGACTCGATGGCCGAACGGACATCCTCGGTCCGAACACGCCGGGCGCGGATGTCATTCAGGAAGCCATCGTTGGTTTCAGCCGCAACGGCGTTCACCGAAACAACGTCTTCGTTCGCCGGCAGGCCCAGAACGTAGGCTGCCAAGGCATCCGCCGCAGTGAACACGGAGAGCGTGTTGGTCAGGACGATCGGGGTCTCGATGACCCCCAACTCCTGCACCTGCGTGTACCCGACAAGCTTGCCAAAGCCGTTGCCCACCTCGATCGCGGCCGGGACCTTCTCGCGAAAGATGTTGCCCCCGTGCGGTAGGATGGCCGTCACTCCGGTGCGGATGCTGTCACCCTCGATGAGGGTCCGATGGCCGACGCGAACACCCTCGACGTCCGTGATGGCGTTTAACGGCCCGGGCGGAAGGATGCCGATCGTTAGCCCGATGTCCCGGGCGCGTGGTCGATTGAGAGCTTCCGATGGTTGCATCGCTTCGATCGTCCAAGGGAGGCCGATGAGCCACAAAACGGAGGCAAAGCTGATCCCGCCAAAGATGCTGAAAGAGCGTTGACTCTCCATCCCAGAAGTATAATGGCTGGCGCCTTGGGCGGACCAGCGGCGATTCTCTACGCCTCAACAATTCAGTAGCATCGCTGCGTTCGAGGTGGAGGCGTACAAGGCCGTGGAGCAGTCGGCATGTGATCCCTGAAATTTCGCGGCCGCGCGGCACGCGAATTGGTCGGCAGATCTTTGAACCGAAAGGAGCGATTGGTCATGTTGGTATAGCGTGTGTAGCGAACAAGTTGTCCTATAGGTCTTAACGTGGGGTGATCCTATAGGGGTACAAATCGACGTCTACCCCCGCACCGCAAAAGCATCGTACACCGCTTTCGGACGAAGTTCGTCGACGAACGTCGCCTGTCCCGTCGTCAAATCGACGGTGTAAAGCGACCAGCCTTGCCCCTGCTCGATCCCTTGTCGATATACCAGAAACAGCGTGCGCGCCGCCTGGTCGTAGTCCAACGCACCGCAGCCGTTCCCGCCGCCTTTGCCGTTAAGCCCGACATTGGTATAGCCGATCGGCGTGAACTCGCCCGTCTTGAGATCAATCGTACCGAACTCCTGTGGCGGGTCGCCGGTCCCCCCGCGTGCCGCATAGAGCCGCTCACCGATGAAGGCGACTCCGTTGTAACCTGCGCTCGAAGGCATCTTCAGCGTTTCGAGAATCGTTCCTTTCCATGGATCGACCCGCAAAATGTTGTGCCCCGGGATGTTGACCACGTAATAGGCGCCCTGCATGTCGAACCCGCCGGCGGACACTCCGCTGAATGTCCCTTCAACGGTCGAGCGCGGCGTCGCCTCCGCGGTTTCAAGGTTAACCGTGTAGAAGCTAAGCTTGTCATCCCGAAACGACGCAACCCACAGCTCGTCGCCCCAAAAATCCATTGACCCGACGTCGGTCAGACCCGTGTTGCCGACGACGCGACTCTCGGCCGGTCGCTGCAAGTTGAAAACGACGAGATCTCCAACCTCCACGTCCTTGTCGCTGCCGCGCGAATTGACAATCGCCCAACCTTCGGGTTTGTAAGCCCGAGGGGCGCCTGATGCGAATCCCGCCAACACCATGACCGAAACAACGTGCCTCATCGCCATGTAATGCTCCCGTCCGTAACGGACCGACCGGAAACTACCTGATCTTAGCCTTGCGCACCTGCCGATACAACCAAAACCGTTGACAAAGAGTGGCCAGGATCACGGGGCTTTGAGGTAAAGCCACTGATGCTTCCCACGGCGACGACGGTGTAGGCCCGAAAGTCGATCGGGTCCGGGCAGGCGGCGAAGCAGCCATTGAAGTCGTCCGGATAGAAGATCTGCGCCGCCAAGGCCTCCCATCCGCCGGTCGAGCCCCCGTAGGTGAAGCGCGCCCAGCCGGCGCCGATGGCGCGGAACTTCTTTTCCACGTACGGGATCAGCTCCTTCATGATCGCGTCGCCGTAGGGGCCGAGGTTTTGGGAATTGACAGCGTAGGAGTCATCGTAGTAGGGGTTGCCAGTGCCCGGTCAAAACAAGCGGCAAATGTTACTTGTACTTCGACAGGTCCCAAGAACTGCCCCACGCCCTGGTAAATGGCCCCGCGTGGGTCGCTGCGAGCCTCACACTCCGTCGGCGGCTGGATTCTTGACCGTCTGGTCTTGCGTGGGGATCGGAGAAGACCTGATTACAGCACGCAGTCGAGGCTGACCGGCGACACGGCTCACGCCGTTACCAGCGTCGAACAAATCGCCGCTGACCTCACCGCTCGCGGCATCCCCACCAAGACGCGCAAATCGGAGCACTGGACGCACCAGGTCGTTGCGCGAATCGCGCGTCGCGGACGCAGCGATGTCAGCGCGTGACGAGCTTCTGCCCGCAGTGGCTGCAGTAGTTGCAATCGGTAGGGAAGTCGCGACGGCATTGCATGCAACGCCTGACCTTGTTGGAAGACTCCGTGACCGCTTGCGGACCGGATCGAAAATGGACCCCCAAAGAAGGCTCGGACGGTTCCAAGTGCCTCACTTCGCACGCGAATCGTACTCTTTCGCCCTGTACGACCGCGACGACATCGATCGTGTCCCCGACTCTTAGACCCGCGGGATCGCCGAGGATCTTGGCGCCGCCCTCCGACACGTTCTGTACGAGGCCTTCGATCACCGAACCATCGGATCGGTGAACGAACGCGGTGACGCCGACACTGGGTTCTCGCTTCGCTTGGCGATGTTCGTCCATACAGGCCCCCGCAGGTCAACCGACGCACGTCCTCACACCGTGAAACGGCACACCTACGCGCATTTTATCGACCCGACGGAGACGGGAATTGAGCTCGGCTGACCCCTGCATGCACCAACACCTCGCGGTCGTCTCCACAGCCCGCGGCGTCCCGATCAAGACAGGCAGGTCCTCCGAATGGACTCATCAAGCGGTGGCGCGGATCCTCAAACAGCTCCTCACCGGTCAACTCCCCCCGCTACCCAGCCCCGCCACTGCAAACCGCTGAAGATTTACCAGAAGATGCCCATCGGATCGTCCAGCACGTATTGTGCCGCTTCCTCCACCGTGTCGAAGATCACACCGCCCATATCTCCGATGGACTCCCACTTGTCGCGATGACTCCACCACAGGACTTCCCACCACTTGTCGCGTGGCCGAATGCGGGAGACCGCCTGGCCTTCGTAGCAGATGGTGTAGCCCCGACTGACTTTGGCGGGGAAGGCAGGGCATCCGCGTTTCCTGAACACCGCCTGGATGCGTGACATGGAATCGTCGGATTTGTCCCTCTCCACTTTTCGTCGCTCTCGTGCCTTCTCCCGCTTTGTCACCTTAATCCGTTGTTTCCTGCTGATCTCGTACAGCCGCTCGCTCTCGCTGTTGAGCCGGTCATACAGCCGCTGGCAGGTCACGCATCGTTCGTCGGTGCGCGGAACGTATTCCAGCTTCCACGGATCATACTCGACGCAGGGGTAGCCCTTCGGGTCGTGAAGCACGGCGTCAAGGACGGCGACCAACCAGTCGAGTTCGTCGCATGACATCAGGAGTAATCCGCGACCGTTGTATCGCTGAATTCGGCGGTCCAAGCCCGGACACTCCGGGATTTCGTGAGCATGGCGCTTGAGTTCGACGAGTTCGAAGCCCGTCACGGAAATCCTGCACTCTTGTTCGGCGGCGGGCTTGCTCATCCGACTATCACCGCTACGCCTCTTTGACCTGGTAGCTTTGCGTCGTGTGATACGGGCATTGAGTTCATGATCCGGGTCCTGTCCGCCGTCGCCATCATCTGCCGGGAGCGCTGCACAGAATCACGCCCGTTCGAGGCAGCACTTCTTGTGTTTACGGCCGCTGCCGCACGGACACGGATCGTTGCGGCCGACCTTCTGCGCCTGCGGGGGGAACACGGGTCGGTCAGAGATCACCTTCGTCGGCGACGGCAACGCGTGCCGGGGCGGCATGTCGACATCCCTACCGCGTCGCGGGTGTTTTCGCTCGAGTTCCTTCCAGTCATCGGACCGTCCCATCTTCCCGAGAAGGTCGATGATGCGCGCCGCGGCACCATCCCAGTCGTACGACTCGACAGTATACCCGATTCGGTTTGGGCGTAGAGAGCAGCAACCACCGAGCCGAACGAGGTTCGCAAGGCGAGCGCTGGGCTGGAAGAACCCGGCAGCTAATCCGTACAATAAACCGCGGAAAGGCGGCTGACGTGAACGTACCCATCGTTTACCACCCGGATTACTACGCGGACATCGGCCCGCACGTTTTTCCCACCAGGAAGTTCTCCCTCGTCCTCGAAGCCATTCGGAGGCGCGTGGGCGACATCACGGGATGTTTTCATCGGCCCTCGCCTGCGACGCGCGAGCAACTTCTCCGCGTGCATGCACCCGAGTACTTACCGGATCTGGACGCTTGTCGTTGGACGCCGCGAACCTCCCTCTCGGAATTGCCGCTGACAAAGGAGATCGTCGACGCGTATTACCCAAGGCGGCCTTTGGCCGCAACCAAACCCGCGTTCGGCGGGCTGACCGGTTCCTATAGCACATGTGGCGTTCTGGCCTGACCATGGTTGTTGTGCAGGCAACCTTGGAAAGGAGAACGCCGTGCAACAGTTTATCACAAAACACCGGTCCACGATCACCGGTACGATTTCCTGTTTCGACCGGATGCTGTTTAAGGGCCATCTTCCCTTGGGTTGGCCGGGGGCCATGGAAGGATTCCTCGCCCGCCAAGGGCTGCGGATCAAGGATTTCGGCCCCTTCGTGAACCGCCACTCGGAGCGCATCAAGCAGCATGCCCGAGCGACGGCCGAGCGCCGCGGGCGTCCCTACATCCACCTGACCGGCCCGATCCGCAAAGAGGATTACGTTCAGGCGATGGTGCGACGCGACAAGATCACCGATGGGCTGGTCTGCG
>Ga0315274_10000185_pt1 | contig 93697 bp, 70 predicted proteins | sample YL17G02_20_MG_FD_203700 | JGI IMG/M metagenome (GOLD analysis project Ga0315274, IMG submission 203700) | Sediment microbial communities from Yellowstone Lake, YNP, Wyoming, USA - YL17G02_20 | ecosystem: Environmental > Aquatic > Freshwater > Lake > Sediment | place: USA: Wyoming | collected...
CCTGCCGCCCTCGACCCTCCTCCCCCCCCCTCCCCACACCTTGCGCAGCACGACGCAGTCATCCACCGGGCCGAATGCGGCAAAGTGGGCGGCGAGCGCGTCGCCGGGGAGGTCGCCCGCGCCGCCGACGAAGAGCCGGCGCGGCGCGCGGCCGCCGCCGCGGTCGCCGCCGCCCGCCGGCGGCGGCGATTTGGGGACGGCCGCCTTGGCCTCGACGCGCTTGCCGTCGATGACGTGGTCGCGGGCCTGCAGGAGAGGAGGCGGGGGGTGGGGGGTGGGCGGGCACGGGGCGCCGCCGGCGCGCGGCGACCGTCCGCGGCGCGGCCCCGATCGTTTCCTGCTTCCCGCCTCCCCGCCCGCCGCCAGCGGGCGCCGCATTGGATCCGGTCTCCGCGGGGGCGCGCGGCCGCCGCCCGATCACGCGGGCGGCCGCCGCGCCGCCGCGTGCGCGCCATGCCCCCCCCCCCCTCACCTCCAGAAACGCCGCCGCCGCCCCCGCGTCCGCAAACGTGACGAATCCAAATCCCCGGTTGGCCATGAGCACGTGGTCGACGAGCGGGCCAAACGCTTCCGCGTGCGCACGCAGCGCCGCGGGCGTCGTCGCGGACGCGAGGCCGCCCACGAAGATTTTGACGGGCGGTGGCGGGTCGGCGGCCTCGCCGTCGTCCATGGCCCCGCCGTCGTCCACGGCCCCGCCGGCGGGCTAGATGGGGGGGCAGGACGGGGCGGTCGGGCCGCGGCGAGGGCGCGAACCAGGGGGATGGGGCGCGCAGGACCGCGGCGCGCACGGCCGATCCACCCCCCTCCCCTCCACTGGAGCGCACCCCAGGACCGTAGTCAACCTCGGGCATGACGAATGGGGGCGCACGCGGGCTCAGCGCGGCGGCGCGTGCGGGCTCGGAAGGTGGGGGGGGGGAGCCCGGGCTCGGGGCGTCGCCTGGGGCCGCCATCAAGAGCGCGCGATGCAGGGCGCCGGGGCAGCCGCGGCCACTCTCCGCGGCCGGAGAGTGGTGGCAACCAGAACGCACGCGCGCAGAGCCCCACGCGCCGCTCTCATGGCGGCCGCGCGCCACGCCGCGCGCCGCCTGTCCCCCGCCCTGTGGGCCGCGGTGGCCGCCCCCGTGGCGGCCGCCGCCGCGGCTGCGGTCGCCGACCCAGAAGCGGCGACGGTCGCCGTGCGCGCGCCGGGGCGCCTCGCGCGGTCGGTCGCGACCGCGGCGGCCATTGTGCTGGGTGAGCCAGGAGTGGACGGGGGAGGAGGGAGGCGAGAAGAGCCCGACCGCGCGGGAACCGCCCGCCCGACCGCCGCCGCGCCCCGTCCCACCGCCCACCCTTCTCACCACAGACTACAAACGCACCGCGGCTGCAACCGCGGCCGCGTCCGAAGCCGACCAAGCCGCCGCCCTGGCCGCGGCGCACGCGCGCGGCGCGGCGCGCGTGCGCGACCTCTGCCACGCCAACGGGGGCGTCTACGTCAAGCTGGGCCAGCATGTGGCGACACTGGTGCGAGCAGGGGAGGAGAAGGTTTGCAGGGCGTTGGCGCGCGCGCGCCGCGCCGACCCTCCCCCGTCTCCCTCCGCCCCTCCCTTCCCTCGACAGGACCACCTCCTCCCGTCCGAGTACGTGTCCGAAATGCGGGCCACCATGCTCAACGCGTGCCCGCCGTCGCCCTACGCCGACGTGGCGGCGACGGTGGAGGCCGAGCTCGGCGCGCCGATCACGTCGCTCTTCGCCTCGTTCGACCGCGCCCCGGTCGCGTCCGCCTCCCTCGCCCAAGTGCATCGCGCGGTGACGGTGGGCGGGGACGCGGTCGCGGTCAAGGTGCAGCACCGGGGCCTGCGGGAGGCGTGCGCGGCCGACGTCGCGACGGTCGCGGCGCTCGTCGCTGCCGCGCGCCTCGCGTTCCCCTCGTTCGACCTCTCCTGGCTCGTCGCCGAAGTCAAGGCCAACCTGCCCGCCGAGCTCGACTTCCGGCGCGAGGCCGCCAACGCGGCCCGGTGCTCGGCCAACCTCGCGCGCGGCGCGTCGCGCGTCGCGGGCCGCGTCTCCGTCCCCCGCCCGCACCCCGCCCTGCCGCCCACGCCCCGCGTGCACGTCATGGAGTGGGTGGACGGCGTGCCGGTCAACGACGGCGCGGGCCTGGACGCGGCGGGGGTGAACCGGGCCGACGCCGCGGCGCTCGTCGCGCGCGCGTTTGCAGAGATGACGTTCCGCCACGGCTTTGTGCACGCCGACCCGCACGCCGGCAACCTGCTGGTGCGGCGCGGGGGGGACGGGCGGGCGGAGCTGGTGCTACTGGACCACGGGCTGTACCGAGAGTGAGGCAGAGGGGGGCGGGCGAGGGGGGCGGCCGCCGAAAAAAAAAAAAAAAAAAAACTGGGGTCGGCACCCGCGCCCGCCCGCCCAACCACCACCACCCCATGCCTTTTCTTCAGGCTCGACGACGGCTTCCGCCTCGCGTACGCGCGCCTGTGGGACGCGCTGCTCGCCGGCGACGCGCCGGCCATCCTCGCCGCGGCGCGCGCCATGGACGCGGGTGACGCGGGGCCCTTGTTGGCCTCCATGCTCACCCTGAAACCGTGGCGCTCGATCGGGGGGGGCGGGAGGTCGGTGGACCGCCTGAAGGCGGACGCGGGCGACGCGGCCGAGGCGCGCGCGTACGCCGCCGACAACGCGGCCACCATCAACGCGTTGCTAGGCCGCCTGCCGCGCGAGTTGTTGCTTCTGCTCAAGACCAACGACTGCCTGCGCTCCATCGAGCGCGCGCTCGGCGCGCCCGCCGCGACGCTGCGCGCGACGTCGGACGAGGTCGCCGCCGCCCTCGCGGCCGCGCCCGGGGGGCGGCCCCGGGGGTGGCGCCGGGCGGCGCGGGCGCGGGCGGTGGTGGCGGTGGCGCGGGTGGGGGGGTGGTGGGCGGGGAGGGGAGGGGTCGAGGCCGAAGCATAGCAAGCGACAGACTGCCCTCTCTCCCTCCCTCGCGCCCACCAACACGCGCGCCCGCCAACCCCTTCTCAAGCCGTCCCTCTCGACCCCCCCTCCTCGGCCGCCATCCGGTCGCGCGCCGCGCGCAGCAGCGCGCGCACCTCCCCAGGTTTCACCTCCCCGTGCTGCATGGCCTTGACGAGCTCCGTCGCTTCCGGCCGGCGCAGCAACCCCTTGACGTTGCGCAGGCCGGTGCCGAAGCAGACGCCGCACACGCGCGTGCCGCGGCCGTAGCACTGCGGGCACTCGACAAATTCATAAGAGTCTTTCGTGCGCTTCCTGTTGAGGGCCCGCCACTTGCCCGTGCCGCCGCACATGTCGCACGGGGTGACGCCTGTGCCGGCGCACTCGCGGCACTTGGGCGGCTCGACGACAGAAGCCTCGGGGGTGGCGGCGTCGGACTCGGCCTCGGCCGCCCTCGCCCGGCGGGCCGACAGCGGCAGGGCCAACAGGGACGCCAGGGCGGCCAGGGCGGCGCGGCGGGGGGGGCGTGCGGCTGGAGAGAAAGACGAGGGAGGAGGGTCGGGCCCGCGCCGGCGCCACGGCGGTTGCGTCTCTCCGCCCTCTCCCTCGCACCTTCGCTCTCGCTATCTGCACGGGCAGCGCGCGGCGCAACGCGCGGCGCGCGGGCGGGCTGAGAAAGGAGGGGAGGGGCGGCGTTGATGGCGGCCCGCGGGCGCTGCCGCCCTGCCACCCTCCCACGCCCGCGCGCGCACCGAGGGCGAGGCCGCCGCGGCGACGCCGGTGCCGCGGCAGTAGGCGCAGGCGCGGCCGTGCATGGTGGGGAGGAGGAGCGGCGCCGGTGTGGCGCCGCCAGCCGGCGCCACTCTCCACCCCAGCCCGCCACCGCGCGCCCCGGTCGCCGGCGCGCACGCTACTCCAGGTGCGTCCACCTGCGCGCAGGGAAGCGCCGCGGCCGCTCCGGCGGCCCACGGCGTGTCTCGCATGCGGGGCCGCCCGCCCTGCCGCCCCCCGAGCGCGCGCCGCCTCCCGCAGCCCGCCGATGCGTGCACCTTGATAAGATTGGATCGCCGGCGCGGGCGGCGCGCCGTCCGAGGGCGGGGCGGTGGCGCCGATGCGGTGGCCCGCCGTGTCGCCGACGCGCGCGCGATTCCCCCCCCCCCCAGGCCCCTTCTCCGCGCGCTTCCCTCGCCATGGATCTACAGGTGGGCTCGATGGACGAGCGAGGGTGGTGCGGGGATCATCGGGGGGCGGGTCGTGCGGCTAGCGCGCGGCGCGCGGGACACACGCGGTCGGTCCCCCCTCACCTTCCTCCTCTCGCCTCGCCTCCCAGGACGTCTTTGCCGCGTGGGCCGCCGACGCGCCCACCAAGGCCGCGCCCGCCGCCGCGGCGGGCGCCCCCGTGTTTGCCCTGACGGCCGACTGCTCGCGCGCGGGGGCCGTCGCCGCCGCGCCCGCCCCCTTCTGCGCCCGCCCCGGCGCCACGTCACCCTCCGGCGCCGCGTCCGACGCAACCGCTGTCGCCGTCGTCGACCTGCCGCGCGCCGCGCGCCGGCGCCGCGCCCCCACCTCCCCCGCCGAGGCTTCCGGCCCGCGCCGCGCGCCGCGCCGGGCAGCCGCGGCCGCGTCCCCCACCTTTGACCCCGCCTCCTACGACTTTGCCACCATCTACGCCTTTGTTGGATCCCTCTTCGACCCCGCGTGCGCGGGCGTGGACGTGGGGGCCGCCCTGGCGCAAATGGCGCCGGGCGACGCCGACGTCGCGCGCGTCTATGTTCGCTCCCTCGCCGCCCACCTGCGCTCGCCGGAGGCCATGACGCAAGTGGCGGTCGCGCTGGCCGAGGGGGCGGTCGAGGACGAGGCGGCGGGGCGCGGGTGAGGAGGATGAGGAGAGAGCGCCGCGGCGCGCGACCACCACCACCACCCCTTTTTGTCCTTCTTCCTTTCCTCGCGCGCCCTCGAGCCCGCGCCCCGGCTCGAGCGCCCGCCCCGTGTTTACTACCCCCCCCCCCCCCCCCCACTCCTCGCGGCGTTGCATCGCCCCTGCCTTTTTGGAGAAAAAACAAAAACTGCAACGCGCGCCGCCCGATGCCACACCAAAGCCTGTCCTGTCCCCCTCTCTCCCCTCTCCCCGCTCACGGCCACCGCCCCAGCTCGCTGGCGCCCACAACCTGGACGTCGGGCGCCAGGCACTGCACGGCGCCCGGGTTGGAAGCAGCAGCGGCGAGGTCGCTGCCGCCCGCGAGCGCGGCGGCGGCCGCGCCGAGCCCGCGCGCCAGCGCTTCGGGGCCACCCGCGGACGCCATGGAGGCAAATGCCAGGGCCGCGCGTGTGAGGGCGGACGCGCCACCGGTGACGAGGGCGAGCGGCGACGCGCGCGAGCGCGACAACTCCAACACCGCCACCCGCTCCGAGTCCGGCACGCCCGCCAGCCGGGCCGCCACGCGCACCGCGTGCGCGGTGCCGCCAAGGGAATCGACGAGGCCGACAGCCAACGCGGCGCGGCCCGTCCAGACGCGGCCTTGGGCGACGGCCTCGAGTGCGTCGACCGGCATGCCCCTCGAAGCCGCGGCGCGGTCCCGGAACGATTCGTACGCCGAGGTCGCGGCCGCGTCAAACAGGGCGGCTTCGTCGGGGGTTTGGGGGCGGGACTCGGCCAGGATCTCGGCGTAGCGTCCCTTGGAAATAAGAGTTTTTGCATACCCGACCCGCGCGTACAGCTTCTCCAGACTGAACTTGCCGGTGACGACGCCGATGGAGCCGGTGACGGTGAGGGGCTGTGGAGGGAGGGGTGGAGGGCGGGGGAGTGAGAGGTGGCGGCTGCCTGCGCGCGCGCGCGCGCGCCGCTGCGAGACGCACCTGCGCCACAATGTGGTGCGCCCCCATGGCAATGTAGTACCCGCCGGACGCGGCCACGTCCCCCATGCACGCGACGACAGGTTTTTTCGCGGCGAGTTTGGCGACGGCCCGCCACATGAGGTCGGACGCGAGCGCGTCGCCGCCGCCCGAGTTGATGTGCAAAACGACGGCTTTGATCTTGGGCGTGCTGGATAACGCTTCCAGGGTGCGAATCACAGCTGGAGCCGTGATCGTCGAGTCGCCGGTGCCGGAGCCGCCCACGATGCCGCCCGAGACGCGGACGACGGCGACGCGCTCCTTCCCTGAAAAATGGGGGCGCGTCAGACCCGCACCCGCCCGCCCGCCCGCCCGCCCCACGGGTCACACCCCGACGCACCCGAGAGGCCGAACGCGGTCGGCGAGACAAACGAATACTTCTTCAAGGGGACCACGGCGAGCCCCTTGACTTTGGGCGGCTTCCCGGGCGCCTCCCCGCCCTCGGCCGGCGCCGCCCACCGCGCCGGCATGCTGAACGGCAACCCAGAAGCCGCCTGATCTTGGAGAGACGGATTGGGGTCGAGCCCTTGGCACGCGACGCGCATCGATTCAACCACCTCGTCCTCGTACGCCAGGCCGTCGACCCACCCGCCTTCCAGCAGCTCCTGCGGCTCGTACACCGCCGCGTCCAGCAGCGATTCGACGTCGGCCGCTGATTTGCCGCGGTGCGACGCGACGGCGGCGCAGAACGAGGCGTGCACGTCGTCGAGGATCGCGGTGAGCTGCTCGCGCTGCGCCCCCGACATGTCGCTCCGCAGCAGCTGGTCCCCCGCCGATTTGAACTTGCCGATGCGGCGCACCTCGGGCTCGACCCCCGCTTTGTCGAGCGCCGCGCGGACGTAGGTGCCCGCAACAGTCATTCCGCGGAGCGACACGCCGCCCGTCGGCGGCGTGAACAGGCGGGACGCGGCCGACGCCACGTAATACTCTTTCTCGCCGCCGCGCTCCACGTAGGCGTAGACGGGCTTGCCGGACGCCCTGAACAGGTGGATGTGCGCGACGACCTCCTGCAGTTTGGCCCACCCCGCGCCCAGCGGCCCCACCTTGAGGTACACGCCGCTCACCCGGGGGTCGTACGCCGCCTTTTCCAGCGCCCGGGTGAGCTGGGGCAGGGTGAGCGCGGACGAGAAGCGGCCGCCGCGCTTGTCCCCGACGCTCCCCTGGAGGTCGACCGCCAGCACGGCCCCTTTCTTGAAGCGGCGCCAGGGGAGGGCAAACAGGAGCCGGGTCTTGGTGGCGAGCAGGGCGCCGGGGGTGGGGGGGGTGAAGGCGGGCTGGGAGGGGGGGGGGACGGGGGGCATCGGCCACGGCGCCCGGCCACGCGCGCGTCGCGCCCCCTGCCCCCCACGCGCCCACCTCCGACCCGCTCCCGGTCGCTGGCGGCGCCAGGGTCACATCCACGTCCACCGCGCGCGGGCAGGGCGCGGCGCGGCGGGCGGGATGGGGAGCGCGGCCGCGGCGCGCGGCAGGCGGGCGCGCGGCGGCGGGCGCCGGCCGCAGGGCGGATGCCATCAGGTGGACTGGTTGCGCGTGGGGACGAAAAAAGAAAGGGGGAGGCGGCTCCAGGGACGGTGTGGCGAAGAGAAAAAAAAAACTACAGCACACCTCCACTCTCTCCTCTCTCTATTCCAGCGCCGCCCGCAGCTCGGCCTGCAGCCCCGGTACGTCAGCGAGACGCAGGGAGGCGTCGGTGTGGTGCAGGAAGCGGCCGCGGCCGAGGGAGGCGGGGGCGAGGCCGCCCGCGAAGCGGGCCCGAGTCTCGGCCAACAGGGCGCGGACGTCGGCGATGGTCAGCGACGATACGTTGGCCGTCACCAGGTCGGCCACCGGCCTGGCGCCATCGCCCAAGCGCGAGCGCGGCCGCGCGACCCCGCCGCGCGCGCCGCCGCGCCGGCTCGGCAGCCCGACCTTGGCGCGCAGCGCGGCCGGCCCCGCGGGCGCCAGCACCGGGCTCGCCTCGCGCGGCGTGCTGGCCGCGGAGGAGAGAGGGGAGGGCGGGCCGGAGGCGGGGCCGGCGCGCGACGCCGCGAGCGCGAGGCTCGCCAGGCGGGGCAGGGTCGCCCCCGTGTGCGGCGTGACGCCCACGTCGAGCATCCAGGCATCCTCGCGCGGCACCGGCCCGTCCGACCCGCCCAGGAGCAGCAACGCGCCGCCGCGCGCGTGCGTGAGCGCCGCGCCCTCGCGCGGCGGCGGCGCCGCGCCGCCCGCGAGCGCGGCCGGGCGCCAGCCCACGCGGTCGGGCGACATCTCCAGAATGACGACATCGTTCAACAGGGACGACTGCCCGCCCGCGCGCCTCGGCCAGCGGGCGGGCGCGGCGCGGCCGCCGCACACCAGAAACCACCGGCCCACGCACGCCGCCGCGTGCCCCGCCCGCGGGCAGGGCACCGGGCCGGGCAGGCCGTCGAGCTTGACCCAGGAGCCGGCGGGGGCGGAGGCAGCGGCCGGGTCGCCGCCGCCGGCGTCGCTCGCCGCGCCGCGCCGCGGCCGCCACGTCCACAGTTCGCCGCTGGGGCCGGTGGCGGTGTCTCCGCCGAATAAAAAGGCTCTGGAAGCGTCCGGCGAGGGCGTGAGCGTGTGCCCGCAGCGCGCCCGGGGCCGCGCGCCGCCGCCGCCGTCGGCGCGCGCCCAGGCCCGGGTCGCGGCCGACCACGACCAGGTGTCGTCCAGGCGGCGCCCGTCGGCGTCCTGGCCGCCGAAGAGCAGGAGGGAGCCTCCGCCGAGTGGCGCGAGCGCCGCGCGGTCGCGCGCGGGGGGGCGCGGGGAGCCCGGGGGCGGTTCCACCAGCGCCCAGGTCCAGGTCGCGACGTCCAGGAGCCACAGGTCGTCGAGCTTGGGGGCGACGCCCGCGGGCGCGCCGCCGGCGGCGCGTCCGCCAAACACGGCGACGACGCTGCCGCCGAGCGCGGCCGCCGCGTGAAACGCGCGCGCCGACGGCGCCGGCCCCGGTGCGACTCCCGGCGCGGCCCAGGAATCGCCGGCGAGGGCGGTGAGGTCGGCCAGAGGCGCCCGGTCCGGGGCGAGCCCGCCGTGCACGACGGTCAGCGCGTCGCCCCACGGCGAGCTCTCCAGCGCCGCGGTCGCGGCACCAACACGCGGGCCGGGCGACCCGGCGTGGGGGGCCGGAGCCCACGCCAGGGCGCACGCCATCGCCGGCAGTGCGACCATTCGGCGCCAGCGCACGCCCACACACCCCGTCTCGGCCGCGCGCCGCCCCAGGGCCTATCCCGCATGGCCCGCATCCCGCAAGCGGTAGGGAGAGAGAAGGGCGCGGGCCGGGGGCGCGCGCGCGGGGCAATGGCGCGCCGCCATCCCATGGGGGCGCACCCGCGGCCTTGGCGCGCGCGGCGCGTGGCGGAGCGCGTGCGCGGCATTGCCCTCTGACGCTTCCGCACCTCCCACCCCCAGGGCGCGGCCGGCGGCCCCCCGCGGCGCTCGCCCAAAAAGGCCGCCGCCGCGGCGCGCTACGAGGGCGACGCTGCGCCGCCCACCAAGCCGCCGCGCGGTGAGCAAAGGGCGGTGGAGGGGCAGGAGGAGGCGGGAGGAGGACACGGGAGCGGGCGCGGCGCGCGCGCATCCCTCGCCCACCCGCCACCCCCCTCCCCGCCAGCCAAACGGCGCTACCGCCCCGGCACCGTCGCCCTGCGCGAGATCCGCAAGTACCAGCGCAGCACGGAGCTGCTCATCCGCAAACTCCCGTTTGCGCGGCTGGTGCGGGGGAGGAAAGAGAGGGAGGGAAGGCGCGCGCGCGGCGCGTGCGCGCGCGCGCCGACGCCCGCCCCTCCCCTCCCGCCCACAGGCGCGCGAGATCACCAACGGCGTCGCGCCGGAACCGTTTCGGTGGACGGCGGAAGCCCTGCTGGCGTTGCAAGAGGTGGGAGGGAGGGAGGCGGGGCGGCCGCCGCGCCGCGCCGCGCGCGCGCTCCACGCCTCGCCCCACCCCCTCCCCCACCTCCAGGCCACCGAAGATTTCATCGTGCACCTGTTCGAGGACACCAACCTGTGCGCCGTGCACGCCAAGCGCGTGACGATCATGCCCAAAGACCTCCAACTCGCGCGCCGCATCCGGGGGCCCATCTACGGCGTGGCCTCGTACTGAGATGAGGGAGGGAGGAGGTGGGCGTGTGGCGCGGGCGGCGGCTTCCGCCGCCGCCCGCCCCCCCGCGCCGAGCATGATTTCCCGTGTGCCCCCAATCAATCCACGCACTTGTCAACCCACCCGCGTCCCGGGACCAAAGGGTGTGTGCGTCGCGGTCGGTCGGTTGGTTGCAGGTGGGGCGCGGAAACAGAGACAGAAAGAAACACGCCCTCACGCCGCCCCCCCGCCCCCGCCCCCCTCTCTGAACCAGTCCCCCGCCTCGGCCGCCGCGCCCGGTGGCACCACCACCCGCCACCCGCCCGCGGTGGCGGCGGCGACGAGGGCGGCGAGGGCGGGGACGGCGGACACGGTGGAGGCGTCCGCAACGATGACCAGTTTCGCGCGCGCGCGCGTGCACGCCACGTTGACCCGGCGCCAGTCGGCCAGCGGCCGCCCCGGGTCGCGGGCGGGGTTGGAGCGGGCGAGAGAGAGCAGGACGGCGTCCCGGTCGCGGCCCTGGCACTTGTCGATCGTCAGACACTCGACGCCGCCCCACCCGCCCGCCGCCGCCGCGGCCGCCAGGGCCGCCACCTGGGCGCGGTAGGGCGACACGGCCAGCGCGTCGTCGGGCGCCAGGCCGCCCGCGAGCAAGCCGCGCGCCACCGCGCCGACGAGCGCCGCTTCGCCCGCGTTTGCGACGCCGCCGCCGCCGGCGCGCGCGTCGGGCGCGGCGCCGCCCGAGGTGTCGAGCAGAATCAAGGTGCGCGCCGGGTCGAGCGCGGCGGCGAGCCAGGGCGGGAGGGCGGCCAGCACGCCGGCCGCGAGCGCGCGCGGCAGCGACCGCGCCGCCACGTCGGCGCCCGCCGCGCGCAGGGCGCCGCAGTAGACCAGGTCGTTGGCCAAGGATTGGACGGCAGCCGTCATGCGGTACTGGCGGCTCAGGCGGACGACGGCCTGATGGAGTGGGGAGGAGGGCGGGTCGGCACGCGCGCGCGCGCCCTCCACGGTCTCTCTCCCCCCCTCACCCTCCTTGCCTGCGGGTGCGCCTCGGCCAACCGCTTGAACAGGCTCTCCGGCGCGGCCCCGTCGCCGCCCCCGCCGCCTGCCGCCAGGGGCGGGAGTTGGTAGTGGTCGCCCACGAGCGCCCAGCACCGTCCGCGCAGCAACGCCCCCACCGCGGCGGGCGCCGTCATTTGGCCGGCTTCGTCCAGGAGGACAAGGTCGAATGGGGGGGCGGCGCGCAGGAGGGCGGCGTCGGCCGAGAGGACCGACGCGGCGACAATCGGGACGGTTGCGACGAGGCGCGCGAGCTCGTCCGGCCCCGTCTCCGGGCGCATGGAGCCGCCCGGCATGAAAGCCCTTGCCGCGGGCGACACGGAGGACGCGCGCCCGACGCGCAGCATGGCGGTGACGCCGTCGGCGGCGAGGCGGGCGACCACGTTGTCGACCGCCGCGTTTGTGTAGGCCCCGATGAGCACCCGCCGCCCCGCCGCCGCGGCGGCGGCTGCCACCGCGGCCAGCGCGGCCGTCTTGCCGGTGCCGGGGAGGCCGAGGCAGAGGGCGTAGTCGGGCTCGCCCAGGACGCGCGCCGCGAACGCGGCTTGGCCCCGGTTGAGGCGCGCCAGCGCCTTGGCCGCCCCAGCCGCCATCGCCGCTTGCCGCGGCCCCGGTGTGGGCGGCGCGGGGGGCGCGAGGTCGACGAGGAGGCGGCGCACGCGGCCGGCGGCGGCGCCGCCGCGCGCAAAGAGCGACGCGAGCCACCGCCGCTGGCGCGCGGCTCCAGCCCCCGGCTCGTCCCGGTCGACGCGCCACATGGGGGCGCCGGGTGGGGCCAGGTCGGTGCGGGGCGCGCGGTCGAGGGAGAGGGTGAGGGTCGTCGCCGTCGCCGCGGCAACCGTCGCGCGCGCGACGCACGCGTGCGCGCCGTCGACGCCCAGCACCGCGAAATCGCCGGGGATGAGGGCGGCGGCGTCCAGAGGGGGCGGAACGAAGGCGGCGGGCGACGAAGAAGAGGAGGGCGGCGACGGCGACGACGCCCCCGCCGCTTGCTCCACCTCCACCCCGCGCCGAAACGTGACCAACCACCCCCCTTCCCCGTCGCGAACCACTCCATCCAGCACCAGGCCCGCCACCGCGCGCCCGAGCGCTTCGCGGGCGGCGCCGGGCAGGGTCCAAATCTCGGCGCGGCGCGACGTCGCCGCCGCGTCTTCCGCGTCGAGCGCCGCGAGCCAGGCGCCGACCGTGGACGCAGCGGCCGGTGGGATGGGGACCAGGGTGTCGTCGCCCCAGGCGGGAGGGGCGGCGAGGGCGTTGCCGGCCGCGCCGCCGCGGCGCGCCGCCGCGGCGACGCCGCACGCCGCGCGCTGGAAGCAGGTCCCGCACGCCCGCCGCCCGCCCACGGGCAGCACCGGCGGCAACGCCGCCCCCGGCGCCAGCGATGCCGCCACCGCGTTGCGCACGGCGAGCAGCGACGCGGCCTCGCCCGCGTGCGCGCGCACGGCGGTGGGCGGCCGCCCGTCTGCATACAGCAGCAGCCCGCGCGACGCGGGCGCGCCGTACCGGGCCGCCAGCAGGGCCAGGTAGAGCGACACCTGGGCGCGGTGCGAGTCGTGGCGGCGCCCGGTCTTGAATTCGAGGGGGACGACCTCGAGCGCGGGCAGAGGGCGAGGCGGCGCGCGCGAGACGACGGCGCGCGCGCGCGCGCCGCCGTCGCCCCCACTCCCAAACCTCGCCGCCACCGTCGCGTCCAGCACGCCCTTGATGCCCGCGCGCGGCGCCCACACGACTTCTTCGACGTCGACAACGGCGGCGAGGGCGGCGACGGAGCGCGGGTCGGACGCGTCTTCGACGCGCGCGGTCGGCGCGCCGCCGCGGACGTACGCGCCGGCAAACGCGGCCGCCGTCCCCGCCGCCGCGCCCGCGGCGGCCGAGGCGGCCGCGTGCGTGAGGCCGACTTCCACCAGGCGGTCGGCCGAGCGCGCGACGGCGGCGGCGGCGGCGGCGGCCGGGTCGCCGCCCGCAAGCGCGGCGCCGAGGACCTCGTGCGCCAGCGTGCCCGCCGTCGCGCGCGCGCCGGGCTCGCCCCCAAACAGCTCATCCAGCGCGGCGGCCCGGGGGCAGGACAGGGCGCCGGCGACGCGGGTGCCGGAGAGGAGGCGGTCGGGGGCGAGGAGGAGGGCGGGGGCTGAGGCGGGCGCCGCGCCGTCGACCCCCGCCCCCACCGACGCCGCCGGCTCGCCGCGGGGCCCCGCCACGTCGGCCGTCGGGTCGACGACCGCAACGACGTCGCCGGGCGCGGGCGCGGTCTCGGCCCATGGGCCGCGCACGCGCAGGAAGAGAGGGGGGGGGGGGGGAGACTCGCCGCCCGCGCCGCCCACGGGGTCTGCCAGCAGCCGCAGGTCGAACCCGTCCCCCGTGCTCTCCACCTCCAGCACGACGTAGCGCGCCGGGTGGGGCGCGGGGCCGGGCAGGGTGCCGAGGCCGGCGAGGGCGGCGACCGTCGCGGCGGGCGTCGGCGCGGCGTCCGGGGGCGTCGGCGTTGGAAGAGGCGGCGCCGCAGCCGCTTCAGCCTCCACCGTGGGCCATGCGGGCGCGGGCCCGACGTCGACCGCGCGCGGCGGCGGCGACCCGGGCGCGGCAACGGCCGGCCCCGCGCCGGCCGCCGCGGCCGCGCGCGCCGCCGCGCGCGCTTCCAGCGCCTCCATCTCTGCCACCAGGGCGGCGTCCAGGTCGCGCGCGGTCGCGTCCACATCGTCATCGTCGTCGGCAAAGACGCCGGCCGCGGCGAGGCGGGTGGCCGCGGCGCGGGGCGGGACGGCGGCAGCGGGCTGGGCGCCGCCGCGGTCGCGGTCGCGGTCGCGGTCGCGGTCGACGCTGGAGTGTCCGGCCATGGCTTCCACCTCGCTCAACGCGGACAGCAACGCCGCCCGGCGCCGGCCCGCCGCCGCCCCTCTGCCGTGGCCGGCCGCGGCGGCGGCGCGCGCGCGCGCGGCCGACCGCGGCGCGGCGGCGCCGGCAGAGCCGGCCGAGCCTCGCAGCCGGTCGGACAGGCGGCGGGATGTGTCGCCCGGCTGCTGCTGGGACGCGCCGCACGGCGTGGTGGCGCCGGCCGAAAGAGCGGGGGCGGGGACAGGGCGGCCAGAGCCGCTCCCCCTCCCGTCGCCCTGGCTGGCGCCTCCGTTGAGGCCAACCAGCAACTCCTCCAGCAGGGCGTCGCCCGCATCGCCGGACGCGGCGGCCGCGGCCGCCGTGCAGCCGAGGCGCGCGGCGGCGTCGGACGGGCGACGCCGGACGGGCGGCGCGCTCCCGCCGCCGCCCGCGGGCGACGCGGCGTACACCACACGCGCCGCGCCGTCGTCGTCGTCGCCGCCGTCGACGCGCGGCGTGGCGGGCCGCATCGCGCGCGGGCGCTTGGCCGCGCGCGGCGGCGCGGGGGCGCGCCGGGGCGCCGGAGGCGACCGCGCCCGCATGGAGGCGGCTGGCTCCGGGTCTTGCGAGTTGACCGGCGATAGCGGGCGGCGAGCGGGGGCGGCGGGAGCGGGGACGGCGCCCGAGCCGTCCCGCTTGCAGCCGCGGGGCGCCGCCTCGCTCCCACCTCCACGCCGGTCGAAGAATTTTGTGATGGCCTGCCCGTCAGGCGCCTTGGGCGCGGCTTTGGGCTGAGGAGGAGGGCGGGAGGCGGTCGGCGCGCGCAAACCGCATTGCGCGCGCCAGAGCGGAGAGCAGAGAACGCCTCGCCACTCCCCACTCCCTCGCAAGCCAACACGCGTCGATACCAACCGCGCGCCGGTTCACCTTGCCCATGGCGGCCTCGGACGAGAGAGTCTCGGAGGCACTCACTCGGCGCGCCCCATGCGCGGCGTCGGACGCGCGCGGTCGATGCGAGACGCGCTGCGGCAGGCTCCCGCGAGCGCGGAGGGGCGGGAGGCGGGCCGGGAGCCGCGCCGCCGGTGTGGACGACGGGCACGCTGCGGCCCGCACTGCTGCCAGAGCGCCCCGCGCCGCGCGCCGCGCCTCGCCGCGCCCGCCGCCCTTGCGCCATGCCGCGCCTGCGGAGCAGATCATCGCCGGGCGCCGCCCCGTTCCGCGCGGCGCGCCGCGGCGCGGCGCCCAACGAAACGGGCCCCCAGCTCGACCCGGGTGCGTGGCGCGTCTTGGTTGTGGGCGGACGAGCGCGGCGAGCGCGGGCGGGGGCGCGATGCGGGCGTGGCCGCGCGGCACGCCGACCCGGTCCCTGGCCTCCCCCCCTCTCTAGGCACCCTCTCCGACGACGCCCTTGCCGCCGCCGTCGCCGACATCGTCGACGCCCTCCGCCGCGACTACGACGCGGCACACGCGCCCCTGGCGGCGGCCGCGCTGGCCGCGAGCGCGGCGGCGGCGGCTGCCGCCGCCGCGCCGGCCGCCACCTCAACCCCCCCACCCTTTGCGGCCCAGCCCACGGTGGGCGGCCCGCCCATCAAGCTGCGCACCCTGGTGCGCGGGCGGGAGGAAGAGGTGCACGTGGCGCCCTTTCGCGTCGAGGGGCGGCCGCCCGTCCCGCGCTACAAAGCGTGGACGTACCGCGTGCGCAACGAGCTCGCCGCCGAGGTGGGCACCCGCATCTTCTACACGGACGCGACGGGGGAAACGATCCCGGTGTCAGACTCCGACTCGGACAGCGGGGGCGGGGGCGGCGGCCGCGCGCGCGACGCGCTGCTCCCCGAACTCGACGGCCCCGACGCCGACCGCACCGCCGCGTTGGTGGCGGGCGTCGCCGCACGTGTGGGCGCCGGCCCGCGCGTCGCGGCCGCGCTGGCGGCCGCGCTCGGGGTCGAGGGCAGAGACTTTGAGCGGGCGCTGGCGGCGCGCCTCGCGGCCGCCGTGGCGGCCACCGCCGCGCCCAGAACTCCAACCTCCCCTTCTGCTTTCGCCCCTTTTTCTTCCGGCCTCGCCGACGCCTTTTGCCGGCGCTGCCGCGCCTACGCCTGCCTCCTGCACCCCGGCCCGCACCCGCGCCCCCTGGCCCCCCCGCCCGACGCGCCGCCCGGGCGCTGGCCCAGAGTGGATGGGGCGCACTGTGGGAAAACGTGCTGGCGCTCGGGCGGGGAGAGTGGCGAGGGCGAGCCGTGGTCGGTCGCAGAGGCGGCGGCCGCCGCGCGCGGGCTCGCCGCGCTCGGCCCCGACGCGTGCACCCTCGCAACCCTCGTCCCCACCCGCACCTGCGCCAACGTGGCGGCCTGGCTGCGCAGCGAGGCGCCCGCGGCCGCGGCGGCGGCCGTGGCTGCGGCGTCCGCGGCGCCCGCCGGCTCGCCCGGCAGCGGCCCCTCGCGCCCGGCCTCCGCCGCCACCTCCCACCCCTCCTCCACCCGCCCCACCCCCACCGGCCGCGGCCGCGGCCGCGGCGGCGGCCGCGGCGGCCCCGGCGGCGGCGCGCGCAAGCCCGCGCACAGCACCGTCGTGCACGCGCGCAAAGCGCACGACGACGCCCTGTGGGCCCCCTACACCCCCTGCGTCTGCGTGGGCGGTTGCACCAAAGCTACCTGCGGCTGCGTGGGGAGCAAGCACTTTTGCGACGCCTTCTGTGCGTGCGCCGCGCGCGGCCCGTGTGCGCCGGCGTGCCGATTTCGCTTCCCCGGCTGCGAGTGCAAAAGCGGGTGCAAGACCAAGGCGTGCCCCTGCTTGGCCGCGCTGCGCGAGTGCGACCCCGCGGTGTGCCGGCCGTGCGGGGCCGCGGGCGCCGCGACGACCGCGCGCACGCCCGCGACGCTCGCGGCGGCAGCGGCGGCCGCCCCTCCGGCGCTCGGCCTCCCCGGCCACCCGCTCGGCGTCCCCTGCCACAACATGCGCCTGCGCCTGCGCCAGCACAAACGCCTCGCGATGGGCCTCTCCCGCGTCGCTGGCTGGGGCGCGTTCCTGCTGGAACCCGCGCGTCGGGGCGAGCTCATTGGCGAGTATACAGGGGAATTGGTGTCTCACGCGGAAGCGGACCGCCGCGGCAAAGCGTACGACCGCGACGACAACTCGTACCTGTTCAACCTGAACGCCGCCTCCGTCATCGACGCCCGCGCCGCCGGCAACAAGCTGCGGTTTGCCAACCACGCGCCGGCGGGCGACGGCGCCAACTGCAAGGCCGCGATCCTGCTCGTCGACGGCGACCACCGCGTCGGGGTGTACGCCGCGCGCGACCTGCCGGCGGGGGCGGAGCTGTTTTACGACTACATGTACGAGCCCGAGAAAGCGCCCAGGTGGGCCAAGTGAGGGGTGGGGCGGGGGGGTGGGAAGGGGTGGGGGCGGCGAGTGGCGGCACCGCGAGTGCAGGGCTGGGCGGGCGCACACACGCGCGCGCGGTCTCGCTCTCTCCCGGCGTCGCTGCCGCTCGCCATGGCCGCCGCGCCGCGTGGCGGCGGCGCCCGGCGGCCGCGGGCCGGCGGGCGTGCGCTGGCGCGCCGCGCCGCCGCTCGCGCCGCGCCCGGCGCGGGCGACCGCCCGCTCAACGGCGCGTCGTCGCCCAATGGCGCGCCGGCGCACGGTGAGAAGGGGTCGGCGAGGGGCCAGGACGCCGCACACGCGCGGCATGCGCCGCCGCCGACCCCTCCCCCCCACTCCCAGGCGCCCCGCCCCCACCACCACCCCCAGCCCCCACCCAGTGGGACACCAGCGCCTTCCCCATCTATCTGCAATCCGATTCCGACGACTTCTGCTCCGACTGGGAGGACGCGCTCGCCGACGCCGAAACCGCACGCGCGGGCGGCCGGCCGGCCCGGGCCGCCGCGCGCGCGGCGGCGGCCGGGGGGCCGGTCGCGCCCGACAACCCGACCTGGCTCGCCATTCGGCGGGAAGCGGAGCGGGACGCGCGGGACGAACCGCTGCTCTCGTCGTTCCTCTACGCGTCGGTCCTTTCGCACGCAACGTTTGCGCGCTCCCTCGCGTTCGTCCTCTCCAACCGCCTCTCCAACGCCACCCTGCTCGCCACCGAGCTGATGGAGGTGTTCGAGGGCGTGCTGGAGGCGAGCCCCGGGGTGCAAGCCGCCGCGCTCGCCGACGTCGTCGCGGTGCGCGAGCGCGACCCCGCGTGCGGCTCCCACGCCGCCGCCCTGCTCTACTACAAAGGGTACGCCGCCGTCCAAGTGCACCGGATCGCGCACGCGCTGTGGGCGAGCGGCGGGCGCGTCATGGCGCGCGCGCTGCAGTCGCGCGTGTCGGAAGTGTTTGCGGTCGACATCCACCCCGCCGCCTCCATCGGCCCCGGCTTCCTGCTGGACCACGGCACGGGCGTGGTCATCGGCGAGACCGCGGTCGTCGGCAGGAACGTGTCCATGCTCCAAAACGTGACGCTCGGCGGCACCGGCAAAGACGCGGGCGACCGCCACCCGAAAGTCGGCGACAACGTCCTCATCGGCGCCGGCGCCACCGTGCTGGGCGACATCACCATCGGGCGCGGCGCCCAGGTGGCGGCCGGCTCGCTCGTGCTGCGCGCGGTGCGGCCGCGGACGATGGTGGCCGGGTCGCCCGCGGCCGAAGTCGGGCGCGTGCGCGGGAACCCAGCCCTGGACATGCGCCAGTGGGCGGCGGGGTTGGAGGCCAAGGCGCCCAGTTGGGAGGCGAGCATGTGTGCAGGGGGGGGTGGGGAGGGGGTGGCGGCGGCGGTCGTGGCGGCCGAGGCAGAGGCGCCGCCGCCGCCGCCGCCGCCCGCACCACCGCCGCCGCCGCCGCCAGCGCGCCCGGTGGAGGGGACGGGCGGCGCGGAGTACATGATTTGAGGGGGAGGGCGTGAAACCAGGCGCGGCGAGAGAGGCGGGGCGAGCGCGACCGCGCCGCGCCCTCCCCATCACTCCTGCCGCTCCGTGGTCGCCGTCGCCATGGTGCGCCCGTGGCGCCTGGTCGCCCGCCGTGCCGCGCCGCGCCCTCGGCGCCGCCCTCGGCCCCGGCCCGGCGCGCGCGCGCCGCGCCGCGCGCGGCGCCCCGTTCCCGCCCCGTTGCCCCTCCACCCGCCGCCCGGCGCGGTCGTGGCACGCGCCGTGACGTGCCGTGGTCGGCCGCGGGCGCCGGCGGCGGCGCCCGCGGTCGCGCGTCGCGCGGCGGCCGATCGACGCCCGCGCTCGGGCGCCGCGCGGCGGGCCGGGGAGGGGGTGGCGCCCGCCGCCTACGCCCCGGTTCGGCGCGCCACGCGCTTGGCCGTCCCGGCGGGCGCCGGGTGCCTCCCGGCGCCCCCGCGCGCCGCGCGCGCGGCGGCCGCCGCGCCGCGCCCGGCCGCCGCGCCGCGCCCGGCCGCCGCGCCGCGCCCGGCCGCGCGCCCCCCGCCCGCCGCGCCCGCCCCCCCGGGGGGCGCGCGCGGGCGCGGCGCGCGCACCAGGCCGCGATCGGGGCGCCAAAAGGCCGAATCGGGGCGCCAAACCGCGCGATGGCCGCCGACCCCTCCCCTCCCCCTTCCCTCCTCCCTTAGCCGTCGCACAAGACCACCATCATCAAGCGCAAGCTGGCCAAGGTGGCCAAGCAGAACCGGCCGATCCCGCCCTGGGTGCGCTTCCGCACGCCGAACCCCGCGGGCAAGGGGTCGACCAAAGTGGTGCGCTACAACGCCAAGCGCCGCCACTGGCGCCGCACCAAGCTCGGCTTCTGAAGAGAGGGAGGAGGGTTGTGGTGGCATCTGGTTCTGACTCTTTTTTTTTCCGGGGCGTGGCGGCGGGGCGCCGCTGTAACGCGTGCCCCCTGTCGGCCCTCCCTCCCCCGTCTCTGGCGCTGGTGTGCCAAGCGTTGCAGGAGCGGGAGCCGGTGAAAAAAAAAACAGGGAGACAAGTGCCGCCCTGCCAACCGCCCGCCCCCCTGTTCTTAAACGTACACCCTGTGCACCTGCTGCGGGCGCAGCGCTTTGCGGCAGGTGGGGCACGCCTTCTTCTTGGCGAGGGAGGCTTTGAGGCAGGCGAGGCAGTAGGCGTGGCTGGGGCGGGAACGGGACGAAACGGGGTGGTCGGCCGGGGGAGGGCTGCCGCCCACGCCACCGCCCCCTCCCCCCTCCCCCCTCTCACCCGCACGGCCCGCACGCCATGTCGCGCATGGGCGCCTCCAGGCAGATGCCGCACTTGGGGCCGGGCGCCGGCGCGGGCGCCGGCCGCCGCGGCGACTGCGACCGCGACCGCACGCGTGGCCGCGGCGGCGCCGGCGGATGGCGCCGCCCCGGGACGACGGCGAGGACGACCATGTCGGGCGGGGGGAGGGGGCGCGTGAGGTCGACGAGCTGGGGAGGGGGGAGAGAGGGGGTCGGGGACGAGGGACCGCTTGGGCGCGCGTCCCGCCGTTTTCGCCGCCTCGCGCGCCCTCCCGCGCGCCCACGCCTCTCCCACCCCCCTCACGCACCTCGCCGTACGCCGCCAGGTTGACCGCGAGCCGGGCGCCGGACCCGCCCGCGACCCCGCTGCGCGGGGCGCGCGCCGGGCGGGGCGCGCGCCGCGCCGGGGGTGGCACCGGGCGCGCGGAGGGCGACTGGGGGCGGGAGGAGAGGGCGGGCGTCGGCCGCGGCCGCGCCACGCGCGCGGCTGCCCGCCATGGCGCCCTCCCAACCCTCCGCCACCAAAGCGGAGGGGCGGTTGAGGGGGAGCGCGCTCAGGCCGCCCTCTTCTCTCTCACCGGGTCGTCGTCCGACCCTGAATCGATGAGGATGACGGAGGAGCCGTCCCGGCTCCGGCGCGGGGGGGGGCGCGGGCCGGCGCCGGTTGCAGGGCCGGCGGGCGCCGGCGGCGTCCGGGGCGGCATGGCGGGCGGCGGGGCCGCGGGGCGGCCGCGGCGCGGGAGTGAGGTGGGAGAGAGAGAGGGGCGCGCGCACACCGCCGGCGCTCCCCTGAACCTCTTCGCTCCTCGCAACACGCCCAACGCCCTCGCGCTCTCCCCTAGCCCGCCTTGACCGCGGCTGTCTCCACCTGCTTCCCTGTGTACACGCCGTCGACCGTTTTCCCTGTCACGCCCGGCACGAGCGCGGCGGACGCGACCGTCGCGGCCCAGTCGCGCGGCGGGGCGCCCGCCGGCGGCCCCGTCCACGGCTGGGAGAAGGGCACCGTAGACTTGACCTCGAACGTGACGCCGGACGCGGCGGGAGTGGAGAGCAGCGCGACGCACAAGTCCGCCGCGTCGTCGCGCGAGAGCTTCCCCTTGATCGTGTCCCCCTGGTCGAGCTCCACCGGCATGCCCGCCGGCTCCTCGGTGAGCGCCACGGGGCGCACGATGGCGGCGGGGACGCCGGAGGCGCGGAGGGCGTCCTCCGCGGCGAGCTTCCAGTCCAGGATGCCGCCGAGGGCCGCGTTCATGCCCACCGCCGGCGGCTCGGCCGCCACGTCGATGCCGGGGCGCGCGGGGCGGGTGACGCCCGCGGACGAGACGTGGACCCAGAGCGGGGCGGTCGAGGCGGGCGCAGAGCCCGCGACGCGCGCGCTCGACGGGCACCACACTTTCGAGATCGGCAGCCGGAACTCCCCGACCCGGTGCGTCGGGTTGAGGCCGCCGTCGTATTCAAACTTGGACAGCATGATTTGCAGGGAGACGATGCGGGACGGGTCGACGCGCGGGCCGCCGGGCACGGTCTTCGCACGGAACACCGGTTTGAAGGCCGCCCACGGCAGCTCGACCGTCTGCCACTGGCCGGCGGTTGTGTCGAAAGACGCGCACTGTGTGGGGGAGTCCCAGCCGGCCTCGTTGCGCAGGATGGCCTTGTAGCGCCGCCCGTCGCCGTACACGCGGAGGGCGAGCCCCGTGCAGCCGCTCGCGTCCAGCGGCGGCTCAAAGTTGCGCGTGCGCACCGAGGCAAAGCCGCCGCCGCCGGCCTCGGTGAGGGTGCCCAGGAAGACGCCGCCCGGGGAGGCGCCGTCTTCGCCGGCGCCGGCCACGACCCGGAACTCGGACGCGGACGCGCCGCCCATGACGACGTCGTCCAGGGCGCCAAACTCGGTGGTCAGAGCAGAGGCGTTGGTCGGGTCGAAGAGGGCGACGTCGGACGCGCCGTGTCCCGCCGCGCGCGCGAGGAGCGTTGGCGCCAACGCCTCCAACAGATTCGACATGCCGCCAAACTCGATCGCCTGGGGCGAGTCGTCCGCGATCGTAGGGTCGTAGAATTTGATGCCCTGGAGACGGGAAGAGACGAGGCAAGGGAGACGGTCGGGGCGCGCGCGCGGCACCCGGCGCCCTCCCCCCCCGCCTGGCCCGCCTCGCTTTTGGTCCTCCCCCCACCTGGTAGTACTTGGACCGGTCCGCGTCGTCCCCCTCCGCCGGAGTGACCACGACGGCGTGCGCGGAGACGACGGCGGCGACGCCGGCGGCGAGGGACGGGGGGAGGGTCGCCGCTTGGGCGAGGTCGGCCGCGACGATCTCGAGCGACGCGCCCGGCGCCTTGGGCAATCTGCCCAGCAACGCCGCCGCTTTGGCCGGGTTGCGCACCACGGCGCGCACGGGGCGGCCGGCCGCCAGGAGCCGCGCGACGACGCGCTTGCCGACGCCGCCCGTCGCGCCCGTCACGACGACGACGCCGGACACGGGCGCGCCGTCCGCGTTCCCGTCGCCGCTCCCCCCCGTCAGCGACGACAGCAGGCCTCGCAGGAGGCGGGCGGGCGGGTTGAACCAGGTGAGCTGCTTGAGGAAGCGGCGCGGCGACCACCGCCCGCCGGCTAGAGAGGATAAGGGAGGGGTGTGGGCCTCTACCCTTGCCAGCCTCCACACCACTCGTCCTCTCTCCTCTCTCTCTCATACCTGGCGGAGGCGCGCCGTCGGCGGAGGCGGCGATGACGGCGACGCGCGGGCGCGGCGCGCGGGCTGGGGTGGCGGGATCGGGGGTGGGCGTGGGGGTGGGTATCGATACCGCGGCTCGTACGCTCGCCCTGGGGCCGGCGCGGGTGAGCGGGCCGGCCGCGGCCCCCTCGCGCCACACGCCCCCCCCCATCCCCCACCCCAACGCCCGCTCCCACACCTCCACCGCCCCGCGGGGCGGACGCCAGGCGGGCGCCGGACAGCGAGCGCTGCATGGTGCGGGTGGAGGAGGGCGGAGGCAGGTGTGCCGCGGCGCCGCGCCGGCGCGCGCACACGCGCTCGCACGCCGGCCGCCTCCCGCAGCAGCCGCCATGCTCCTCACGTCCACGTCCGCTATCGCGGTCCGCCCCGGGGTCGCGGCGACGGTGCGTGGCCGGGCGGAGGGGGGAGGGCCGGCGCGGCGGCGCGCCGCGCCTCCGCCGGCCGCGGCAGCCGCCGCCCCCCCCCATGCCCGCACGCGCAAGGCGCATTGTGGCCGCAAGCGCCCGCGCGGCCCCCAATGCGGGCCGCACGCCCGCGCATGGCGCTGCGCGGGCAAGCCGCCGACGGCGCCCCCTCCCTCCCCTCCCTCCCCAGCCCGCGCGCGCGACCGCCGCCCGCATGCCGCTCGTCGTCGAGAACCGGGTCGCGGTGAGAGAGAGGTGGTGGGGCGGGAGGCCGGCGCGGGACGCGCCGCGCGCCGCCGCGCCGCGGGCCGCCGCCCGCCACGACCGCGCGCGGCCTCCCACCACCCTCCCCCCCTCTCCCCTTTCAGCTCCGGTTCCAGCGCTTTGGCCGCAAGAAGGCCCCCTTCTACCGCCTCGTCGCCATCGACTCGCGCGACCGGCGCGAGGGCCGCCCGCTCGAGCGGCTCGGCTTCTACGACCCGCTGCGCAAAGAGACGTCGCTCAACGCGCCGGCCATCAAGAAGTGGCTCGCCGTCGGCGCCCAGCCGAGTCAGACGGTGGCCAACCTGCTCAAGCGGGCCATGGTGCTCGACGAGTGAAGAAGAGAAAAGGGAGGCAAGGGGGCGGCGCGCGAAAGGTTGCGTCCGCGCCTGCGCCCCTGTCCGCCCGCGGGCGGTCGCATTTTTGGGGGGCGTGCTTTGGTCGGGGTGGGGCGTGTGGCGCCATTCACTTGCTCTGCCGGCCTCTCCCGCGCCCCGCGCTCGACCGCCGCACACTTTCGCCGCATGGCCGCCGCGCTCGAGGTCCGGGCCGAGTTCGCCGCGTCCCTGCTCGACGGCGGCAAGGCAGTTGAGCTGCGGGCGTACGAGCTGCCGGCCGCGTTTGTGGGTGAGGCGATGGGCGGCGCGGCGGCGGCGCGGGCACGGCGCGAACGCGTGGGCCCCTCCAACCACCTCCCTCCCCCTCCCCCAGGCCCCCGAGTCTACCTGCTGGCCACGCACGGCCCGCCCGGCGTGCCCGCGTTGGGCGAATCCTTTCCCGAGGGCGCGGACGGGCGCGCGTCTCTCGTGGGGTGGGTCGCGTTCGCTGCGTCCCGCCCCTACCCGACGCCTGACGCCCTGGCCGCCGACGAGGGATTGCACGGCGTGCCGCCAGGGTCGCCGTACGGGTGGGCTGAAGGCGGGGAGCGGCACGGGTGGGTGGTCGGGGAGACTGGGCGCGTCGAGCCGCCGGCGCCGCCGCCCGCGGGCGTGCGCGTGCACCGGTCGCTGTACAGGTTGGAGAGGGATCCAGAGGGGGGCGAGGGAGGAGGATGAGAGGGAAGGAGACCGCAAGAAAGGCGCGCGCCGTCGACCATCGTCCGCCTTCTCCTCTCCTCTCCCTCCTCCTCTCTTCTTTGTAGTCTTTGGACTTTTGTGGTTGCATGTGGGGGCATGATTGTTGGGGACGGGCGACGCGACGGGTGGTGGTGGCGGGTGGGGCTTTGTTGGGGGGGGGGAGGGCACCTCGTCCGCGCGCGGGCCGGCCGCGGGCGTGCGCCCGCGGCCGCGCCCGCTTCACGCCTCGACCTCCTCCCTCACGCCGACGCCGGCGGCTTGTACGCCGCAATGGCCTTGGCGTACCGCTCTTTGTCCTTCTCCGCCTGCTTGGCGTAGGGGGTTTTGTCCGCGTCGGTCAACCCCTTCCACTGCGCGCCCAGCGCCTTGCCCAGCTCCCCGATGCCCCAGTCGGGGTGCTCGGCCTTGATGGCCGCCCGCTTGTCGTTGCAGAAGAAGATGTAGGCGCCGCACGGCTTCTTGGGCGCGTTGGGGTCCTTCTTGGCCTTGGGCTTTTTGTCCTTGACGGCTTTGGGCATAGTGGCGGGCTGGGAAGGGGACGAAGGGCCTGGGAGGGCGGAGGAGGGCACAGCGTCGATGGGGGGAAGGTGGAGGTGGGGGGGAGGCGGCGGCGCGCCGTCCGGGCCAGCGCCGCCCCGCGCGATGCGCCGCGAGCCAGCGCCGGCCGCAGGGAGGGCGCGGGCGGCGGCGGGGCGGGCGCCGCGCCCGCGCCGGCGCCCCATCGCAGCAGGTGCACAACGAGCCGCCTCACGCTGCCAATCGCGCCCGCGCGGGCGCGCCGCCCAGCCGCTGGACGAAGTGGCTCCCCCTCGCCGCGCCCGGCGGGGTCCGAGGCGGGTAGGGGGGCGGGATGCGCCACAGTGGCCGCGCGCCGTCGGGGCGGCGAAACGCGGGCGGGCGCGCCGGCAGCGCGCCGCGCCGGGCTGGCCTCCGCGCGCACGAGGCGAGAGCGCACGCGGCCGATGGCCGGGGTGGCCGAGGGGCGCAAACCGACATCAGGGACCGTGGGTGCCGTGAGGGCCGAACTGACTGGAACGTCTCGATTCCGGCCGCCACGGCCGCCCCGCCGCAGCGCGGCGCCGAGCGCCGCGGGCGGGGGAGCGGGCGTCTCCACTCCAAAAGGGGGGCTCACCTTGGGGCGAGGAGACGAGTGTGTTGTGGGGCAGTGGGCAGTGGGCGGCGCGGCGAAGACTCCCGCCCACTGCGCGCGTCGGCCGCCCCCGCAGCCCAGCCCGCCCACGCCGCCCAGGCACGCGTCACACGCACAGAAAGGCCCCACCCCACGCCCAAGAGCCCGCCGCGCCCCCGACCCCCTTCCTCTCCCCCTCTCTCCTCCCCTTTTCCCGCCGGCCCACTCCTCCTCGAGCACCGCGCACTGTCGAGTGGGCACCGCCGCGTCGATTCGGAGGGCGCCTCCCTCGGCGACCGGCCTTGGCCGACCGCCGCGCCGCGAGCGCCGCGCGCCGCTCCCACCGCCCCCGCCGCGCGCACGTCGTGCAGGCCCAACCGGCGGTGGGGTCGCCGCATCGCGCTCACCGACAGGAGTCGCCGGTGTCGCCCCGGGCGGCGAGCGTGGAAGGTGGCGGCGGCGGCCGCGGCGACCCTCTGTCCCTTTCCCTCCCTTCCCTCCCTCTCCTCTCACCACAGGCGCCCGCACACACACCCCGCCACGCCCGCATCCAACCCCCAATCCCCCGGGCGGGCGCCGACGGCCGCAGCGGCGGTGGCGGCGGCGCGCAGGGCGCGCGGGTCGGCCGCGACGGCGGCGCCAAGGTCGGAGGCCGCCGCGGCGGCCGCGGCACGCGCTGCGGCGGCGGCAGGTGGCAGCGTAAGCTCCTTACCCCCCACCGTGAACGACACGCCGTACGTGTCGTGGGAGGCGGCGACGGGGACGAGGTCTCCGCGCGACACCGGCGTCGGCGCGCACCAGTGAACCGCTGCCAGCCACGACGCCGCCGCGCCGGCCGCGGTGTGCGGGTCGGTGGTCAACATGCCGCCGGCGCCGGCGTCCAGGTCAAACCAGGACGCGACGGCGTGCACGGTGCCGTTCTCAGTCGCGACGGCCGTCAGCGCTGCCGACGCCGGCCGCGGGCCGGCCAACAAGTCGTCAGCCCCGAAATCGAATTCAAACGCGACGGAGGGCCGGGCCAGCGGGCGCCACCCCGTGGCGCCGAGAGCGCCGGGCAACGCCGCGGCCGCGGTCTCGTACTCGGGCGACGCCCTCCAGGCCGCCACGTGGCCCGTGTCCACCCCCGGCAAGATTGGGACGTCGAGTTGAACCGGCACGCACCACAGCGTGGCGCGCGAAGGGACGATGGCGGCGCCCGGGTGGAGCAGGGACCGACGCGCCGCGGAAAACACGTGCAGTGCCCCCTCCCCAATGAGCCCCGCGTCAAACACCTCCCCCACGAGCACGTGCGCGCGGTCCCGAAGGGTGGGTGGGATGTAGGAGGCGGGGGTGCCTGGAGGGGGAGGGTCGCCGGCCACGCGCGCGCGGCGCGCGTCGCCCGCGACGACGGTCACTCGGTGCCCGACGCCCGCCGCGGCCGCCACGGCCGCGGCGGTGGCGGCCAGGGCGGGGACTTGCTCGATGCAGGTGACGCGGGCGCCGGTGGAGCTGAGGGGTGAGGGTGGAGGGGCGGTCGGCGCGAGCGCGCGTCCACCTTCTCAACCCCCTCCCTCCTCCCCCCTCCCCTCTCACCGGGCCACCAGCACGCCCAGCAGCCCGCAACCAGCCCCCACATCCAGCACGTGCACGTCTCGCACACCGGCGGCGCGGAAGCGCTCGACGGCGGCCGCCGCGCCGCGCGCGAGCGCGCGCGCGCGGCGCTGGTCGGCCAGCATCGGCCAGTGCCACCCCGCGAGGCGCGCGTGCCGCGGCAGGCGGCAAGGCGCGTCGGCCAAAGTGAACACGAGCTGGCGCGCGCCCCGGCGCACGCGCACGGCGAGCGGGGTGGTCTGGGGGGAGAGGGGAGGAGAGTTGTGGGCGCGAGGGGCTCGACGCGCCCCTCCCCCTCCCACGCCCTCTTGTCTCTCACCTCGTCCCCCCACATGCCGTCCAGCGTGTGCAGGGCGGCGCCGTACGAGGTTGCGTGCGCGAGCGGGGGACCGCCGCCCCCCCCCCCGCCACCCCACCCCCGCCGCGCTGTGACCCAGCCGCCGCCGCCCAGGTCGACGTCGACCCAGGTGAGGACGCCCGTGACGCGTCCAGAGGAGGTGATGGCGACGGGGACGAGGGCGTCGCTCTCGAGCACGCCCGAACGCGCAGCAGCAAGCCGCTCGGCCGCGGCGGCCGGCCCTGCCGCCGCGCGCGCGGCCAGGTCCAGGTCGGCCGCCACAAACGGGGCCGACCGCGGGGCGAGCGCGTCGATGCTGAGGGGGGGGGGGGGGGGCAACGGGGAGGGGGCAGGAGTGAGAAAAACAACGGGCATGTGTGTGTGCTTTTTGTTCCACCCTTTAACAATCGAAACCCTCACCCCGCTGCATCGACCGCCTCGGGCTGCAGACCCCACCGCAGGCCCACCAGGCACGAGACGTCGACGCCGGCGGCGGGCGGGGGGGTGGCGTCGACCAGTTGGGCCCAGACGACGACGCGCGCGGGGAGCACGGCGAGGCACGGCGCGCGCGCGCCCTTGTCCTCCGCCGCCGCCCTCCCCGCCGCCGCCGCCGCGTCCACCGCGGGCAGCAGGCCGGCGCCGAGCACGGTGTGGTCGACCGCGTCAACGGCGAGGATGGTGGTGGTGGCGGGAGGAGGAAAGGGGGGGGCGGTGTCGCCGCTCCCACCCCTCCCCTCCCCTTCCTCCTGCACCACGCGCACCCCCCACGCCCACGGCGCGCTCGCGTTGGCCGCCAGCCCCGCCCGCGCAAAGGCGGTCGCGAGCGGGTGGCGTTCGGCGATCGTAACCGCGCCGGCGCCGACCGCGGCCGCCACCAACCCCCACAACCCGCCTGCGCACCCCGCCGCGCGCACATGCGCGGCGGCGGGCGAGGAGGCCGCAATGGCGGCCGCGAGGCCGGCCCGCCAGGCGGCGGCGCGGGCGGGGTCGGCTGCGGCGGTGGCGGCGGCACGCGGCGCGCCCGCGTCCGTGGCGGCGGCAGCGAGGGACGCCAGGGCGCGCGACGCGGGGTGTGGGTTGTGCGTGGGGGTCAGCCGGTCCGACGGCAGGTGCGTGGGGCGCCTGTATGGTAGGGGGCGGGAGGTCGGGCCGCGCTGCCGCGCTCGTCGCCCGCCCCCTCCACCGCCGCCACGCGTACCAATCGTACTCCTCCAGCTCCCACTCGGGCGCTGCCATCGAGTGCTGGTACTGGAGCCGCATGCAGGCGCGCGTGGCGGCGCGCGAGGCCTGGGTAAGAGGGTGGAGGTGGTCGCGGCGCGCGCGCCGAGGAAAACGGACGGCCGTTTCTTGCCCTCTCCCCCTCCCACCTTCAAATGCGCCTCAATGATCGGCGCCGCGTCCAGCGTCGCCGCGTCTGCCCGCAGGTGCGCCGCGTCCGCGGCCGCCGCGCGCGACGCGGCCGCCTTGCGCGCCGTGGCCGCGCACCCCGGCCGAAGCTGGGCCGCCGCCTTCCACGCAGCAGCCGCCACGTCACATTGCCCACACGCGGCCGCCGCTTCGCCCAGGCGCGCGTGCGCTTTTGGCTCGCCGGGGCCGAGCCGCGCGGCGCTGCGTGCGGCTGCGAGGGCAGCACGCGCGTCGCCGAGCGCCAGAGCCGCGGCCGCCGCGTTGGCATGGTGCGTGGGGTTGTGCGGGGCCCAGGCGACGGCGTTTCCGAAGTGCGCGGCGGCTTCTTTAAGAGCCCCCGCGCGGAACGCGGCGCCGCCCGCGCGCCGCGCCGCGTCGGCCAGGGCCGCGGCCTGGGCCGGGTCGGGGGGCGGGGCTGCGGGCGCGGCGGTCATCGGGCGGGGGGGAGAGAGGGCGGGGGGCAGAGTGAGGGACGGGGCTCGCGCGGCGGCGTGCGAGCCGTGTTACAACAACGGCACAGGCAGGCGCGCCGCGCCCCCAAACACGGCCGCCACGATGGCGCCAAGTGCTAGATTCAGTTCAGTCGCTGTCGGACGACAGCACGACGACGGCGGCGTCGCCGTCGTTGCCGCCGCCCCCGCCGCCGCCGCCTCCTCCCTCTCCTCCTCCCTCTCCTCCTCCTCCCTCCCGCCCGCCGCACCACCGATCGTCCGCCGCGCGCCGCGCCGCGGCGTCGACCGCGGCCGCGCCCGGCGCCCGCGCGCGCCAGTCCCCCGCCCCCCCGCCAACCGACCGCGGGCCCGCAGGCATGAGCGCCGATGCCGCCGCCCGCTTGGCCGCCGCCGCGGCGGCCGCGGCCCGCATGGCGGCCGGGTCGGCCGGCGCGCGGGCGCCGCCGGCGCGCCCCGCGGGGCGCGAATCAAACCCGGCGCCCGTGCCGCCGACGCCGCGGGAGCGGTGGGCGTCGCACTCTTGCACCAGGGCATCCAACAGCGCGTAGAACGTCGCATCGTGTGGACCGCGGGCGCAGTGGGCGAGCTCGTGGAGGAGGGTGTGGACGACGTCGTCAAAGGGGAGCAACTCGGACGACCCCCTCCCCCGCCGCAGGCGCAGCTTGATGCAGGCCGCGCGGCCTCCGCCGCCGCCGATGTTGAGGCCCTGGGGGGGGGTGGGGGAGGGTGGTTGGTGGGGGGCGCGGCGAGAGGGGCGCGCGGGGACCGCCTCGTTTTTTTGTCGCCGCCTCCGCCCCCACCACGCTCGCACCAGCAGGCCCGGATTCGCTGGCACAAACTCCAGGAGCGCGCCGACGGCCCACCCGCGGGAACGCTGCACCGGTTCGACCGCCCACGCCGCGGCGTGCAGCAACGCGAGCGCGCCGGCATGCCCATCGAGTGCGGTGATGCGGGGAATGAGCGTGGCCCGCTTGCCGACCGCGGCGGCGTCCATCTCGCGCGCCGGGTGTGGGAGCGGGCGCGCGCCGCGCCACTCCCGCCTCCTCGACCGCCGCCCGATATGTCGCCCCCCGCCATGGCGCACTCCACGTCGCGCGCGGTCGTCATGGGGCCGGGCGTGGCCACGACGCGCGACCCGCAGCCCGGTGAGAGAAGAGGCGCCGAGCTGGCCGGACATTGGGCCGCTCCCGCGGCTGCCCGCCCGTCCCACGCCCTCCCGCCCCACCCCAACAGCCCTGACCTGCATCTCCCTGCTGTGGGCGTTCCTCATCCCGCCCGTCGGCGTCGCGCTGCGCGGCGCGCCGCTCGTCGTCGTGCTCATCAACCTGTTGCTCACCCTGCTCGGCTGGTGCGTGAAGAGCGGGCCGGGGGAGCCCCACCTCGGCGGCTGGATCGGGCCTCGGGAGGGCCTAATTTTGTTTCCCCACCCCTCTCTCCTCTCTCCCTCAGGTTCCCCGGCGTCATTCACGCCATCCTCACCATTGCGATGATGGGGTCGGCGGAGCAGGCTGCGGCGCAGCAGCAGCAGGTGGCGGCTCAATACAACGCGGGGTTCTACGCGGGCCAGGGCGGCGGCCCCGCGGCGCCCCCCCCCGTGGGCCCCGTGCAGTACTCCTACACCCCCGGCCCGACCGTGCCTGTGCCCATGCCGTCGCCCTACCCGGCGCCGGCTGGGGCGGCGCCCGTGGCTGCGCCGGCGCCGACGCCCGCGGCCGCGCCCGCCGCTCCGCAGCCGCCGCCCGGCGGCGTCGTGGCTCCCACCTACCCCAAAATCTAAACCCGATGTGTGCCACACCGGAGCAAACGTCGTGGGAGTGTGGGCGGGGCGCGCGGCGTGTGACACGGCGCGAGGGGCAGCGGCGGTGGCGCGGCGCGGCAGCGACCACGGCGCCGCCCCCTCTTTCCTTCACTCTCCCGCGCCGGCCGCGGGCCGCCCGCGCCCCGATGGACCCGCCCGACCACCCTGCGTCCCGCCCAGGCCTCACGCGGGCGCAGGCGGCCGCCATAACGTGCGGAGCGGGGCGTGCGGCCCGAATGCGGCCCGCAGCCGCCTTCCCCGCCCACCTCACCTCCCTCCCACCACCACAGTATCTGCCAATTCTGCGAGGCGGTGCACACCACGCTCCCCTACACCCTGGCCGTCTACCTCGTGCGCCACCTGCTGTCGGCGGACGCCACAGAAGGCGCCGTCGCGCGCGCCACGGGCGGCCTCGTCGCGCTCTGGTGCCTGGCCCAGCTGTTTACATCGATCCCCTGGGGGCGCGTCTCCGACCGCGTCGGCCGCAAACCCGTGATTGTCGTGTCCGCCCTCGCGTCCGCCGTGTCGACCGTCGCCTTTGGCGGCGCCACGTCCCTGAAGACGGCGGCGGTGGCGCGCTTTGTCGGCGGCGCGCTCAACGCGACTTTCGTCGCGCTCAAGTGCGTCCTCGCCGAGTCCTGCCCCCCCGGCGCCCAGGCCGCGCCCATGTCCCTGCTCGCCACGGGGTGGGGCGTGGGCACGCTGGTGGGGCCCGCGCTGGGCGGCCTGTCGTCGCCGTGCGGCTGGTGGCCCGCGCGCGCCGCCGGCGCGCGCGTCTGCGCGCCGGGGACTGGCCTGTTCGTTGTCCGCCCCTTCCTCCCGCCCGCCATCGTGGCGTCGTCCCTGTCCCTGCTGTCGATCGTGGCGGCGGTGGCGTGGCTGGAGGAGACGCTGCCGGCCGCGCGCGGCGGCGGCCGCGCGGCGCGCGGCCGCGCGCTCAAGGCCCACCTCTCCGACGTCGAGCTAGCCGACGTGTCTGCCGAGCGAGAGCGCGAGCACGCGCCGCTGCTGGACTCCAAGCGGCCGCTCCCGCGCGTTGCCACCCCTCCCCGACCCTCCCCCCCCGCCCAACCTTGGACCCTGCGCACCGCGCCCCCCCCCTGCCTCGCCGCCCTGGCTGGCTACGGCGCGGTCGCCTTTCTGTACAACCTCCAAGACGAGCTCCTCCCCCTCTTCGCGGCGGCGCCCGCCACCGCCGGCGGCCTCGGCATGGCGCCCGCCGCGCTCGCCCTCCCGCTCGCCGTCGGCGGCGTGGCGCTCGTCCTCTTCTCCCAATTGGGGTACGTCCACGTGTCGGCGGCGGCGGGCGGCGCGGTGGCCACCGCGCGGCTCGGCCTCGCGGGGTGGGCTCTGCCCTGCGCGCTCTTTCCCTTGCCGTCCCTGCTCCCGGTCGGGGCGCCGCGCTTGAGGTCGGCGGCGCTGTCGTTTTTGGCGGCCGCGCGGTCGTTGGCGGCTAATTGCGCCTTCACGTCCGCGATGGTCCTCGTCAACGAAGCCGCCCCCCCCGGCTCCGCCGGCGCGGTCAACGGCGCCGGCCAAACGCTCGCCTCCGCCGCGCGCGCGGCGGGCCCCGCGGTCGCGGGCCTGCTCTGGGGCGCGGCCGCTGGTGTGCGCGGCGGCCAGTTCGCCCCTTTCGCCCTGGCGGGCGTCGGGCTGGCCGCCGCGGCCGGCATCTACAAACACGTGCGCCCGCCGCCGGGGGAGAGAGAGGGCGAGGTGGGGAGCAGAGGGGGAGAAGAGAGGATCGCCGTGCTCGCCCCGCTCCCGCCCGAGCCGCCCCGGTGACGCGGCGGCAGCCCCTGGTTCATTCTTTGGTCGGCCAGCATTCACTTCTTGCATTCACTTGCCTCGATCGGGCGGGGAGAGAAGAAATCAGAACAACAGCAGCCCTCCTTCTCTCGCCTCACCCTCCGTCCTTGGGCCAACAAGCGATCGCCGCCGTCGGCGGCTCCCGCGCCCGAAACCCGGGGTGGGAGCAGAGCGCCGCCACGCCGACGACGGCGACGTAGGCGCAGGTGGAGGGTTCGCGGACCGAGTGCAGCGCGTCGCGCCCGCCCTCGGCGCACACAAACCGCACCTCCACCGACCGCGGCTCCCCGGTCAGGTCGCACGGGTCGCCACCGTCGTACGTGGTGGCCACGTAGCGCGCGTCGCCCGCGGGCGAGGAGGCGTCGAGGTGGACGGCGTCGAGCGACGACGCGCGCGACTCGTTGACCCGCCCCAGCATGAACGCGTCGACCGCCTCCCCGCCCTCCCCGCCGTGGAATTGGCGCACGTGGGCGCCGGCGCAGTATTCGTAGGTCCACCAGTCCTCGACGCGCAGCACGCACGCGCCCGCGAGCGACGCGACCAGCGTCGAGGGGCGCGGCGCGTCGGCGTCGGCGTCCGCGTCGTCGGCGCCGCCGTCGCGCGCGCCGCCGCCGTCCGCGTCGGGCAGCGCGCACGTGAACGGGCGCCCGTCGCGGTCGGCGAGGGTCAGGAAGCGCGGCGCGGTCGGGACCGGCGCCGGCGCTTCAGGCAGGAGCTCCAGCACGAAGCGAGGGTCGTTGATCTCGTCGCCAAAGATCGGGGCGCGGTCTGAAAAAGAAGAGGTGGGCGGGGGCGTGGGCGTCGGGGGATGGGATCGCGGCGGCGCGCCCCCGCGCCCGCGAACGAGCCGCCGCCGCCACCAGGACAGCGCGGTCATCAATCACCGATCATCCGTCACGCACCGAGGATCAGGTCGGGCGCGGGGAGCACGCCGGCGGGCACGCCCGACGCAGAGGCGAGCGATGCGGCGGCGGCAGCCGCAGCCAGCAGGATATTGATGTGCACTGTGCGCATGGCGGCCAGCGCCGGCGGGCCGCGGTGGCGCGCGACTGTGCGGCGCGGTCGGCGCCGCCGGCTCGCTCTCGCTCACTTTCCGTCGCCACCACCGCCCGGCGCCGCCGCCTGCCCACCGGTCCGCGGGCCACCAAAACGCGGCACACGCCTGACCAGGCGCGCGCCCGCCCTTCCATTCTCACATGCCAATGCCGGCCGCCGCGCTGGCGGCCCGGCCGCCGCTCCCTGCCGCCGTGCCGCGCGCGGGCCCGCCCCGCAGGGCGTGTCGTTCCGTACACGCGACGGCTTTCATGCGGCCGGCGCCCCGCCCCGCGTCCCTCCTCCGCTGCCGGCGCACCCCCGCCCCTCTGCGCGCCTCCGACTCGGACGACCCCTCCGACGACGACGACCCCGCGGCCGAGCTGACGCCCGAGGAGCTCGCGTTTGCGCTGTCGGACGCGCCGCCGCGGGCGCAGGAGGACGGGGAGGACGACGCCGACGACGACGCCGACTGGGCGCTCACGCCCGCCGCCTTTGCCGCCGCCGCCGTGGGGGGGCCGGCGGGTGGCGACGGCGACGCGGGCGACGCGCGCGCGCTGGCGGTGGAGCTGGCCACGGTCGCGGCGGGGACGCGCGCGGGCGACGTGACTGTCCTCCACGTCGCCCCCCTCATCTACTGGACCTCCTACATGGTCCTCGTCACCATCTTCTCCCGGCCCCAACTGCAGGCCGTGCTCGCCAAAGCCGAGGACGCGGCGCACACCAAGTTTGGCCGCGACCTCGCCGGCGCGCGCAACCCCGGCCGCTCGGCGTGGGAGGTGCTGGATTTCGGGGACGTCGTCCTGCACGCGTTCACGCCGGACCAGAGGGAGTTCTACGACCTGGAAGGGTTTTACGGGGCGGCGGACGAGGTCGAGCTCCCCGCGGGCGTCGGGGGGGGCGACGGCCGGGGGCCGCCGGGGGCGGCCGGGTGGTCGGTGGGCGTGTGAGGACAACGGGAAAGGCGTGGAACTTTGTTTTGTGGGCCTGCGGGCGGGCGGCGGCTGTTGCAGGGCCCCCGTCTGCTCCGCGCAAAACTGGCGGCCGGCGCGTGCGCAGCCGGCGCGGCGCTCCTCGTCTCCCCCCTCTCCCGATCAATCACCCGCCCACCCAGAGCCGCTGCCGGCGCGCGGCGTCGGCGCGGCAGACGGGGCAGCGGGTGAGGCGCCGCGCGCAGCGGCGGCACGTGCACGCGTGGCCGCACGGGACGAACAGGGCTTGGACGGGGCGGTCGGCGCACACAGCGCAGAGCGCGCCCGCGACGGCGGCCGCGCCGCGGTCGGAGGGGGCGTCGGCGTCGCCGCCCTTTTCGCTCTTGGCCGAGGGCGACCCTCCCGCGGCCGGCTTGGCGGCCGCCGACTCGACGTCGCCCTCGCCTTCTTCGTCGTCAGTGTCGCGTGAGCCGACTGACCCCGCCCCGCCGTCGGCGGCGGCCAGGAGCCGCCGCGCGGCGTCGGCGCCGTCCTCCGACTCGTCTTCCTCTTCCGCCCCTCTCAACGCTTTCGCGGCCGCCGCGGCGGCGGCCAGCACAGCGACGACGCCCGCGGCGGCGGCGCCGACCTGGAGCACGGGGCCGAGCCCCCCGCTCCGCTCGCCGCACGAGGGCCCGCACCACCCGGGCGCGCACGCGCACGCCCCGAGCACGCACGCACCCCGTCCCGAGCACCCGCCGCCGCAGTCGCGCGCGGGGTCGTCCGTGTCGGGGCCGACGCAGGGGGCGCAACAGACGGCGGGGCCAGTCGGCGCGGCGTCGCCGGTCGGGGTCAGGCGCCACTCGCGGAAGCCGCGCAGCAGGAGCGGGGTGGGGGAGGTGGCGTTGCCGTGGCCGTCGCACGAGACGCCGTCGACGGGGGCGCAGTCGCACGCGTGCAGTTCGGCGGTCGCGCCGTTGAGGGCCAGGAGCGCGGGGGTGCAGCACCGCGGCGGGCCGACAGGGAACACGGCCCCACCGGCGCCGCCCGTCGCCACGGCGTCGGTGAAGCCAGCGACGAAGCCGCCGGTGCGGGAGTCGCAGAGCGCGCCCCTCGCGGGGGAGCGGCAGTCGAGCGACACGAGGGCCAGCGGCGCCTCTCCCTCCCCGCCCCCTGGCAAGCAGGGCCGGCAGCAGCGGGCGCGCGCGAGGGGGACATCGCCGCCGCCGGCGGCCCAGTGCCCCGTGCGCTCAAACGCGTGCACGAAAAAGCCCTCTCTCGCGCACGACAGGCCGGGGCCGGGGCCGGCGTCCGCCCACTCGCAGTCGCACAGGTCCAGGCGCGTTGGCTCCTCGGAGGGGTGGGCTGGTGGCGGGAGGGGTGGGCGTCGGCGCGGCGCGCCCCGTCGCCCATGGCCGCACGCGGCAGCCACCCGCGCTCTCTCACCCGCCCACGCGGTCGCCACCACCAGCGCCAGCGCGGCCAGCAGCGGGGGAGGGAGGCGCGGCATCGGGGCTGACAATGCGCGCCGGGCGGCGCCCGGAGGAGTGAGAGAGCGCGGCCGACCGTCTCGCTCTCGCCACTCTCCTTCAATGGCGGAAGATCCCGCCGCCCGCCGGGCGCGCCTGCGCGCCCTGCGCGAGGCCGCCGCCGAGGAGGGAGAGGGCGGCGGCGCGGGCGGCGCGCCGGCGCCGGCGCCGGCGCCGCCGGCCGAGGCGCCGCCGCCCGCTGCCGGCTCCGCCTCCGTTCCTGTGCTCAAGTTTCGCAACTACAACCCGGCCGACAAGGGCATCGAGGCCACGCTCGCCCCCGCGCAGCCGCCTCCCGACTTCGCGCCGCCGCCCCCGGCCTCCGACCCGCTGGCCGCCGCGCTGGGCGGCGACGACGACGCCCTGCTGGCCACCGTGGCGCCCAAGAAGCCGACCGCGGACTTGAAAAGGGATTTGGAGGGGAAGCTGGCCAAGCTCGACCGGCGCACGCAGCGGGCCATGGTGGAGATGATGCGGGACGCGGAGGAGCGCGGGGTGGCGGTGGGAGAATAGTGGCAGGGCGTGTGAAGTCGGAGCGCGGCGCGACGCGTCGAGCGTGCGGCGGGCGGCGACACACGCGCTCCCCCCCCCGCGCCCTCGCGTCGCCCCCGCTCCCGCGAGGCGTCGACACCCGCCACCCGCACCCCGCCCGCCCCGCCGGCTCTCCAGGCCCGATGCTGGCCCGCGCGCGGGGCCTGCGCACGCTGGCGGCCGCCACGGCGGCCGCCGCCCGGGCCCAGGTGGGTGGTCAGAGGCAGTTGGCTCGAGAGCGCGGGGTGGAGAGAGGGGTGGAGCGCCGTGCCGCGCTGCGTCCCCCCCTCCGACGTGGCGCGCCCCATCCCGCTCACCCAGGCGCCTCCTTCGTCCGCGCCTCCCGCTCCTCTGTACGCTTGGGCCCGCTCTTTCTCAGCCAACGCGGCCGCCGCCCCCGCGCCCGCGCCCGCGCCGCCTGCCGCGGACGACGCCGCGCCCGACGACGGCGGCGGGGCCGACCTCACGCCCGCGGAAGTGGTGGAGCGCCTGGACAGGCACATCGTGGGCCAGGTGAGAGAGTGTGGGAGGGAGAGAGATGGTGGGCGGCGCGGCGCGAGGGCGTCGTCGTCGTGGTTGCCGACCCGCCTCCCTCTTCTCCTCCCCTCCCCAGGCCGACGCCAAGCGCGCCGTGGCCAACGCACTGCGCAACCGGTGGCGCCGGCACCGGGTGTCGAGCCCGCTCAAGGTCGGAGGAGGGGAGGGGGAGGGAGGTGGCGCGCGGCCGCGCGCGCGGCCCGCCTCGGCCAACCCCCTCCAACCCCGCGCCGCTCCTCCCTCTCCCCGTCCCTCAGGACGAGATCGTGCCCAAGAACATTCTGATGATCGGCCCCACCGGGTGCGGCAAGACGGAGATCGCGCGGCGGCTGGCCAAGCTGGCCGACGCGCCCTTTGTCAAGGTAGGAGCAAGAAGGGTGAGGGTGATGGCAATCCCAACCCTAAAAAAACCCCACCCTCACCCTCACCCCAACCCTCACCCTCATCAGGTGGAAGCCACAAAATTCACCGAGGTCGGCTTCCACGGGCGCGACGTCGACCAGATCGTGCGCGATTTGGTCGATAACGCGGTGGCGACCACCCGGGAGCGGATGAAGGCGCGGCTGAGGGGCGCGGTGGCGCGCGCGGTCGAGGACCGCGTGCTCGCCGCGCTCTGTGGCGACGCCGCGAGCGACGCCACCCTCGACACTTTTCGGTCCCTTTACCGGTCCGGCGCCCTGGACGACAGGCGCATCACGGTGGACGTGCCGGGCGGGGGGCGTGGGGGGCAGTTGGACGGGCCCGGGGGGTTGGCGGTGCAGGTGCGCGGCGGGGGCGGGGGGCGCGCGGTGGGTGCGCGCGCGCGCTCGCGGCGCTCTCCACCCCACCCACCACCCCACACCTCCCTCTCCCCCACAGGAAATGATCGTGCGCGTCGACAAGATGCTGGGCGGCGGCCGCCGCGGCGGCGAGCGGCGCGAGATGAGCGTCGCCGCCGCGCGGCCGCTCGTCGAAGAGGCAGAGACCGACCGCCTCATCCCGCCGGACGCGCTCGCCCGGGAAGCGGTCGCGTCGGCCGAATCGGACGGCATCGTGTTCATCGACGAGATCGACAAGATCGTGACGAGCGCGGAGACGCGGTACGGCGCCGACGCGTCGTCGGAGGGGGTGCAGCGCGACCTGCTGCCGATCATTGAAGGCTGCGTCGTGTCGACGAAACACGGGAACGTGAGCACGGACCACATGCTGTTCATTGCGTCGGGTGAGGAGGCGGGGACGGGGGCAGCGGGACGGGGACGGGTGGGGGCCGCGTTTCAAAAACGCCGACCTCGACCCCGACCTCCTCCACTCCTAGGCGCTTTCCACTCGTGCAAGCCGTCCGACATGCTGGCCGAGCTGCAGGGGCGGCTCCCGATCCGGGTGGAGTTGGCGGGGCTGACCGCGCCGGACTTTGTGCGCATCCTGACCGAGCCCGAAGCCTCCATGCTGCGCCAGCAGGCCGCGCTGCTGGCGGCCGACGGCGTCGACGTCACGTTCACGGACGACGCGGTGACGGAGCTGGCGTCGGTCGCCGCCGCCGCCAACGCCGCCCTGGACAACATCGGCGCCCGCCGCCTGCACACCGTGCTGGAGCGCGTCCTGGACGAAGTCTCGTTCGACGCGCCCGACCGCGCGCGCAAGGCGGGGGGGCGGGCGGCGCTCACGATTGACGCGGCGTTCGTCAAGGAGCGCATGGGGGACCTCCTCGAGCGCCAAGACTTGAGCAAGTACGTGCTGTGACGAAAGGGGAGAGACGTTGGGGCTGAGAGAGGGAGAGGTGGCTAGCTTGCGTGTGGCAACGGGTGAACGCGCCTCTCCTTGTTTCTCCTACACCGCCGCCCCCCCGCCCACCGGCCCCGCCACCGCGGGGCGCGGCCCGAGGTACCCCACAAAGAACCGGGCGAGCGCGGCCTCGTAATCGTCTCCTTCCTCCCCCGCGCCGGGCGGCGCGACAAGCGTCGCGCCGACCGACGCGCGCTCCACCACCGCCCCATACCACCGGATGAGCTTGACGCACCGCGCCGGGAGCTCAAACCCCGCGCGCGCTTTGAGCTCAAATAGGCGCAGGAAGAAGGGGACGATGCCAGCGTCGGCGAGGGAGAAGCGCACGCCGCAGAAATAGGGGCCGTTCGAGTCGGCGTGCGCCTCGAGCCAGTCGAGTTCGGCGGTCAGGGCCGCGGTAGCGGCGTCAAACTCGGGCTTGGTCAGGTTGCTGCAGAGGGGCGAGGGGGTGTGTGGGCGTGAGCCGGGGGTCTCCCCTCTCTCCCCCCTCGACCCCCGCCCACCCCTCTCCCCCACCCGCGCAGCAGCCTGTAAAATGGGGGGACGAACCGGTCGTCAAAGCGGCGCAGGGCGAGGCGCGCGCCCGCGCGCGTCGCGGGGTGCGGCGGGAGTAGGGACGGGGTCGGTTGGAAGTCCTCCACGAATTCGAGCAGGACCAGCGACTCGGGGATGCAGTGCACGGAGCCGTCCTCCCTGAGGAGAGCGGGGGGGGGAGGGGGTGTGAGCGCGTGCGTTTTTCCCCCTTTTTCCCGCCCTCCGCCTCCCCTTTTTCCCGCCCCTCCGCCTCCACTCTCACTTGTACAGCATGGTTGGCACGCGGCCATCAGGATTGTAACGGGTAAACCACGCCGGCTTTGCATCCCCGAGCGGGATCGCCCACCGCCCCGCCGCGTCCTGCGTCGCCAGCTCGATCGGCGTAAACGGGATGCCTTTTTCGTGCAGCGCGATGAGGACGCGCTGGGCGTAGGGGCAAACCCTGGGGGAGGATTGGGGTCGGCGCGGCGCGGCCATGCGGGTGGGTGGGGGGTGGCGCGCGCCCAGCGCGGGCGCAGCCGCCCGCGCGCGCATGCCCGGGCGCACCAGGAGGTGACCAACGTCAGCTGGTCGGTGAGCGCGGGCTCGTCCATGGTGGCAGAGGGCGGAGAGGGCGTGTGTGAGCGGGCCGACGGTGCCGACCATCCTCCCCACTCCCGCCACCCCCTCCCTCCCTCGACTCGTGTTGCTAGGCTGGATCGAATTACTGCGCGCCCGCCGCCCGCCCGCCGCCGCGCGGCGCCGCCCCGTGTGGCGGCTCCGAGAAGAGGGGGTGGTGGTGGGGTGGGGCGCGCGCGCGCGCGCGGCCGCCAGGGCCGCGCCGCTGCGCGCGCCGGGTTGCGCCGCCAAGTCCCGCGGGCGGGCGCGCGGTCGGCGTGGCGGGCGGGAGCGCTCCCTCCTCGCGCCGTCTCGGAAGAGGTGTGGAAGGCGGGTGGTGTTGGAGCGTGCGTTGTTTCTGTTGTTTCTCGCTCCCTCTGTCGAAGAATGGTGTGTGGGTGGGGTGCGGTGGTGGCGGTGCGCTGGCGGCGGGGTGCAGCGCCGCAACGGGAGCGCCGCGCGGGCGGCGCGGACTCGGGGGGGACGGACGGACGAGGCGCGCGCGCGCGCCGCGCGCAGTGGGCGCCGGGGCGCGCGCGCGCGGTGGCGCGGTGGGTGATGGTGTTGATGGTGGTACAGACGGCGCGGGCCCTGACTCAAAAGTCACGCGGCGCGGCGCCGTCGTCGGCCGCCGCCGCGGCCTTGGCCGACGAGCACCCCTCCTTCCCCGGCGGCGGCACGCCGTACCCCAGGTCCAGCCACTCTTGGCGCAGCTTGCGGAACGCGGTCTGCGGCAGGTCGGCCTTGACCGAAACTTCGGCGTCGAGCGCGCTGGGGTCGAGCCCCTCCACCATCGCCCTGTCCTCCCCCAGGATGCGCAGCATCGCCCTGCGGGCCAGCGGGTCCCACAGACGCGCGTTGAAGACGGCGCCGCCGGTGGGGTCGGCGGCGAGGCGGCGGACGAGCGCAAACCGGTTGACCGACCGGCCTGGCGCGACGGGGGTCGTGCACACAAACGTGGTGAAGGAGAGGCCGCCGCCCAGGGTGAACGAGATGACGGACGTCGAGGGGAGGAGGGCCTTGGCGGTGACTTGGACCTGGGCGAGGGGAAGGGGGGGGGTGGTCGGCGCGCGCGCGGCGACGCCGGGGCGCTTGGCCCCCCCCCCCCCCCCCCCCCCCCCACCTCGGGCACCGCCGAAAAAGCCCACAGCGAGTTGACCGGCTTGTTGTGCAGGCCAAACGTCGCGGTCACCCCGTGCGCGTCGGTCGACACCCGCATCCCCCGAATCTCGGGCTTGGCCTGGTTGCCGAAGGTGTCGCCGTGCAGAAAGTGGATGTGGGCCATGTCGATCGCGTTTTCGAACACGCCCCACGCGTCGCACGCAAACTCGATCGACCCGTAGACAGCCTTCCAGCCGGGGGCCGTCAGTTCGGGCACGGTCGGGACGGGCGGCCGCTCCTCGTCCGGCACCGCGGGGCTTCCGTAAAAGAGCCACACAAAGCCGCCCGATTCGCGGACGGGGTAGGAATCCACGAGCCGTTTGCGCGGCCACTCGCGCTCGGTCTCCGCCGCGGGCACGTCGCGCAGCGTGCCGCCGCCGTCGAGCGCCCACCCGTGGTACGGGCACACGACGCAGGACGTGCCGTCCACCTTGGCCACCCACCCCTTGTGCAGGGGGGCGCCGCGGTGGGGGCACACGTCGGAGAGGGCCTTGACCGCGCCGTCGTCGCCGCGGAAGAGGACCAGCTTCTCGCCCAACGCTTGCACGCCCACCGGTTTGGTCGTGATCTCCTCGCTGATCCCGACGCAATACCAAAAGTTTTTGAGGTAGGCGTGGCGCCCTTCCAGCTCCGCCGCGCGCTTGGCGAGCGGGGAGTGGGGGTCGAGCGCTCCCGGCGCGATGCCGGCCCGGGCGCGGCGGGCGGCGAGGTCGCCGGTGGGGGGGGCGGTGGTGGTGGGGGGGAGGGGAGAAGGCACGGGGAGGGCGGGCGGCGCGCGCGGCGACGGCGCCGTCCGCGGCGCGACGCCGGGCGGCGCCGACACAAAGGCGGACGCCGTGGGGGCGAGCGTGGACGCCGCGTTGCCGGTGAGCACGCCCTTGATGAGCTGGTGGGGAGGGGGAGGGGGGTGGGCGGTTTAAAGGCGCGCGCGTGCCGCCCGCCGCCCCCTCTCCCCCTCTCCTCCCTCCCTCTCCACCCACCTGCAGGCGAAACGGCAGCATCTTCTTGCCCAGGGTGACTTGCTCGCGCACCTCGCGCGCCTGGAGAGGACAGGGGAAGAGGGGAGAAGCGCACTGCGTCGGCCGACTGCGCGCACGCGTGGCGACGTCGGCTGTGCGCCGAAACCACCCCCTCTCTCTTTCTCTCACCGCGGCCGCCGCGTCGCCCGGGTGGCGCTTGATGATGGACACCACGGCGATGGCCTCGACGAGGTAGAGCAGGGCGAACGCGCCGCTGGGGAGGAAAGAGGGGGATTGGGCGCCTTGTCGGTGCGCGCCAGGAGCGCCCGCCCCGCCCACCTCACGCCGTTTTGCGCTCCCGCCAAGACCGCCACACTCACACGGCGACCACGTGGTCGGCGAGGAAGGCGGGCGGCGGTGGGAAGGCGAGGAGCGCGCCGGCGTCGAACGCCGCAGCCGCGAGCTGGGGGTGGGGGGTGCGCGACGCGTCAGCGTCCCGGCATCTAAGAGGCGGCGGCTCGACATCGTTAAGAGGCGGTGGCGTGCGGGTGGCGCGCCAGACGCGGCGGGAGCCGCGCGCGCCCCCATCGTGCGCCCCGTCGTCGCCCGCCGCCACCCACGCCGACCGCCACCCACTCCGACTCGAAACACCGCCCACCTTCACCACAACGTGAGCTGCTTCGTACGCAGCCCCTGCGCCAACACCCAGCACAAAGGAGCGCAGCAGGGGCTCCAGGAAGAAGGCCGACTCGTCGGGCGGGGGAGGAGCGGCGACGGCGACCGCGCCGCGGTCGCGGCGCGGGCGGGCCGCGGCCGCTGGGGGGAGGCGGGTGGGGCGCCGGGCGCGGGGAGGGAGGCGGGTAAGGCCGGGGGGGCGGAGGAGGGCGCCCATCGTGTCCGGGGCGCCGCGGGGAGTGCGTGCGCGCGGCCGGCCGCGCGCGGCGCCCAGCTCGGACAGCCGCCCGCCCACCGTGTCGCCGGCAATGACCCCCGCGGCCGCCCTGGCCGCCGCCTCCGAGCACCGCGGCCGCCTGCTGGCCCGCGGCGCGGCCGCGCTGGCGGCGGCGCACCCGGGGGCCGCGGCGGCGGCGTCCGCGCCAAACGTTGACCGCCCCGCCCCCGCCGCTCCCGCCGCCCCTTCTCCTCCCACCCGCGCTGACGCCGCCGCCCGCCTCGCACGCGCGGCGCGCCGCCGGGGCCGCCTGCTGGAAGCGGTCGCCGCGTCGCTCGCCGCGACGAGCGCGAGGCGTTCCGCCGAGGCGCGGGCCGCGGCGGCAGCCGCGCCGTCGCCGACGCCGTCGCCGGCATCCTCCCCTCCGCCGCCGGCGCGCCGCCTCGGGCGCGCCCCGGCGACGCTCGGCCAGCACCTCGCGTCCCTCTTTGCTGCGTCTGCGTACCGCGCCCAGCTCGCCGCCGAGATCCGCGCCACCCTCCTGGACCACAAGTGTGCCACCGCGGCCGCGGCGCAGGCGCGGGCGGTTGAGGCGCGCGTCGCGGCGCTCGAAGCGCGGTCCGCAGGCGAGGCCGCCGCGGCGGCCGCGGCCCGGCGCGCCCAGCTCCTCGCGCCCGCGCTGGCGGTGGCGACTAGGATGGAGGCGCTCGAGGGGCGCGGGCGGCGGGCGGTGGGGTAGGGAGGGAGGGACGCGACGCGGGACCCGACCCGACACACCCCCCGTCGCGCTGCGCCTGCCGCCATGCCCCCCGCCACCCCTGTGGCCGCCATTCTCCTCGACCTGGACGGCACCCTGCTCGACACCGAACGCCTGGTGATGTCCGCCGCCGCCACCGCGCTCGCCGCGCGCTGCCCCGGCGCCGCGCTCACCCCCGCCGCGGCCGCCGCCGCGCTCGGCCGCCGCCCCGCCGACGCGTGGGCCGCGGTCGTCGCGGCGCTGGGGCTCGACGTCGATTCGGCGGCCCTGCACGCCGACAGCGAAAAGATTCTGCGGGAGCAGTGGCCGTCGGCGGTGGCTTTGCCGGGCGCGGCGCGGCTCGTCGCGCACCTGCGCGCGTGCGCGCTCCCGCTCGCCCTCGTCACGTCGACCCCGCGCGCCACCTTTGCCGCCAAGACAAGCGGGCCCGGCGGAGCCCCGTTTGGGGTGGCGGCGTGGCGCGCGGTCGTGACGGGCGACGACGTGCTTGCCGGGAAGCCGGCGCCCGAACCGTACCTCGCCGCGGCGGCCGCGCTCGGCGTCGACCCGGCCGCCTGCCTCGTCGTGGAAGACTCGCCCGCGGGCGCGGCGGCTGCCGAGGCCGCCGGCATGCGGTGCATCGTGGTCGGCGCGGGCGCAAAGGAGCACGCGGCCGACGCGCGCGCGGCGGCCGGCGTCGTCGCCACCCTGCCCTCCCTCCTCGACTTCGACCCGCTCCCATTCAGCCTCCGGCCCTTTGCCGACCGCGTGTGCGACGCGGTCCCGCTGGGGGACGGGGCGATCCACTTGGACGCCACGGTCGTCCGCGGGTTTGGCCGCGGCTCGGCCGCCCTCGGCATCCCGACCGCCAACCTCGACCCCGCCGCCGTCGCGGCCGCTCTCGACTCGGCTGTGACCGGCGTCTTCGCCGCGTGGGCGCGCCTCGGCGCCGGCCCCGTGTTCCCCGCCGCGACGTCGATCGGGTTCAACCCCCACTTTGGCGACACCCCCGCCCGCACCGTGGAGCCCTGGATCCTGGCCCCGCCCGGCGCGCTGCCGACCGAGTTTTATGGGGAGCGGTTGCGGTTGCTCGTGGTCGCCTACATCCGCCCGGAAGCCGCGTTCGACGGTCTCGACTCCCTGATCGCCCGCATCCACGCCGACGCCGCCGTCGCCCGGGCGGCGCTGGCCCACCCGACGCTGGCGGGGACGGCGGCCGACCCGCGGCTGGTGGGCGAGTGACGGGGAGAGGGGTGGTGGTGGAGGGTCGTCCGTCTGTGTCGCCTGTTTCAATCAACTCTCTCTCTCTCCCTCCACCCCTCCACCCCCTACTTGCTGCCCGTCGCCGTGGGCCGCTTCTTGCTGTCCCCGTACCCGTACGGGTGGTCGTCCTTCCAGGCGTCCATCGCGCGCGCGGCCGCGAGGCGCGGCCCGCCGTCGGCCTCGGGCTCGCGCGAGCCTTCGTCGGCGGGCGCCGCCGCCGCCGCCGCCGACCGCGCGACCGCGGCGGCGACCTCGCGGTCGGCAAACTCTTCGATCGTCACCGTGGGCAGAGTGTGGCCCGGGCGGATGACGTCCGCGCGCGCGGTCGCGCGGCTCGCGCGCGACAGCACGCTCCCGCCGACCAACCCGCCCGACACCGTCGTCGCCGCCAGCGCGGCGGCCGCGCCGCGCAGGGCGGCCGCGATGGCGGGGTCGGGGCCGGGGGGTGGGGGGCGGGACGAGGGGGGCGGCAACGTCGCCGCGTGCGCGAGCATGGCCGCCTCCTCGCGCGCCGCGGCCGCGCCTTCAGCGGCGTCCAGGGCGGCGAGTTCGAGGTCGGCGAGCACGGCGGCGCGCGCGTCGTCGGCGTCGTCCGAGTCGTCGCCGCGGCGGGAAGCGGCGGCGGCGCGCGCGGCCGCGTCGCTTCGCTTGGCCTCCAGCTCGCGCCGCCGGCGGAAGCGCGCGATTTTGGCCGCGCGCGTCGCTTCACGGGAGGTGGCGGGGTCGGCGTCCGCGTCGGCGCTCGCCAGCGCGGGCGACGCGCGCGGCACCGCGCCGCAGCGCGTGACCGACGCCAAAAACGCATCCCACTCGCCCGCCGCCGCCAGCAGGGCACGGCGGCGGGCGTCGGGGTCGGTGGGGGGGGGGGCGGACGCGGCGGCGAGGCGGGCGGCCCACGCGGGGAGCGCCAAGAAGCGGAGGTCGCCCGCCGACACGTCGTCCGCCTCCTCGCCCGCGCTCGGCGTCACGCCCGCCGCGTCGGCGGCGGCGTGGGCGGCGCGCACGGCGGCCAGGGCGGCCTGGAGATGGGAGGGGTGGGGGTCGCCGTCTGGCCAATCGACCGCGCTGCCCGCCCCTCCCCTCCCCCTCCCTCACCTGGATCGCCGCCCGCCCCGCGCCCGTCATCGGGTTGGCCGCGTCCGCGCGCTCGGTCGCGGCGCGCGCGCGGTCGAAGAGGACGCGCGGCGGCGCGGCGCCGTCGGCGCCGGCCATCGGGGCCGTGGGGCTGCCGCGGTCGGTGTGTGGAGTGGGCGGCGAGGAGCGCGGCGCGGGAGAGAAACCACGGGGCTCACAAATGCGCCCCCTCCTCTTCCCTACAGTGGCAGCGCGGCCGCGACCGCCGCCGCGTCCTCCGCGTCTGCCGCCTCGAGCAGATCCCCCCGCCCCGCGCACGCCAGCGCGGTGCGCAGGTACCCCCACACAGCCTTGGCGCCCGGGTTGAGGGACAGGGCGCGGGCGTAGAGGCGGGCCGCGCCGTCGTAGTCGCCGAGTCCCGCGTGCGCGATGCCCAGGTTGGCCCACGCGCGCGTGTAGTTGCCGCGCCCGTCCAGGGCGCGTTGATAGGCGGCGACCGCGTCGCCGGGCGCGCCCGCGTTGGCCAGGACGGCGCCCAGCTTGTTCCAAAGGGACGCGTCGGCCGGGCGCGCGCGCGCGGCGGCGCGGAAGGCCGCCGCCGCGCCCGCGTGGTCGCGGGCCAGGGAGGCGAGCACGCCGAGGGCGGCGTGCGCGTCGGCGTCGGCCGGGGCGGCGGCCGCGGCGGCTTCGGCGGCGGCGCGCGCGGCGGCGAGGCCGGGCGGGCCGGCGAGCGACGGGGGGAGGGACGCGGCGGCCGCGGGGTGGGCGGCGCGCAACCAGGCCGCCAAATAGCCCAACGCGACATTCGCCCCCGACTCGTTGGCGGCGGACGCGCCGAGCGCGAGCAGCGTCGCCGCGTCGCCCGGCGAGGCTGCGCGCGCGGACCGCAGCGCGGCCAGCGCGCGCCCGTCGTCCTCGTTCTCCGCGTGCACCGTGCCCAGGGCGCGCCAGGCGGCCGCTTCGGACGGGTCGCGGCGGACGGCGGCTTCCAGGGCGAGGGCGGCCTCGGAAAGGAGGCCCGACCGCGCGAGGGTCGCGCCGCGCGCGAGCGGGTCGGGGTCGGCCAGGAACGGGTTGCCGTCCGCGAACGCGTACTCGGCCTCGGGTGCGATAGCGGCGTCTACAGGCTGGGGCGGGCGGGCGGAGGCGTACTCGGCGGCCCAGCTTTCGGCGAGGCCGCCGCCCGCGACGCCGCCGGCAAACGCGTCGGCCCAGTCGCCGCCGCGCGCCGCGGCCTGCTTGGCGTCGGCCCACGCGCCGTCGAACGCGCGGCCGGTGTGTTCAGCGGCCCAGGCGGCGCCGGCGGCGCCAGGGGCGGCGGCGGCCGCTTCCGCAGCCCACGCCGCGCCGACCGCCGCCGGCGTCGTCGCCCCTCCCCCATCCAGCGGCACTTCGCCGCGCGACATGCTGGCCACAAACGCGGCAAATTGCGAACCCCGCAGCGCGGGGTCGGCGTCGAGCGCGGCCGCGAGCGCGGCCGACTGCGCGCGCGCGGCGGCCGCGTCGGCGGCAGGGGTGGTGGCCGGCGGAGCCGCCGCGGCGTGCTCGGCCGCCCACGCGGCCGCGACGGGGCGCTTGAACTCGGTCGCCCAGGCGGCGCCGGGGTGGGTGACGGGCGGCGGGCGGGCGCCAGCGAACTCGGAGGCCCACCCACCGCCAGCGCGCGCCCCTCCCGCCGCCCACGCCGCGTCCCACCCCGGCCGCGCGCCCGCCACCGCGTCCGCCAGCGGCGGCGGCGGCCGCGGCGGCGGCGGCAACGCCCGGGCGTCGACGCCGACGGCGGCGAGCAGGCGCGCCACGGCGTCGGCGACCGCCGCCTCACCGCGCGCGCCAACGAGGTGCCGGGCGAGCGTGGCCGCCCGGTCCCTCAGGCGCGCTTGGTCGGCCAGCGGGAGCGGTAGGGGCAGGGCGGGCGCGTGAAGGAGGGGGGGGGCGCCGGCCGCGGCGCCGGCGAGAAACGCGGCGAGTGCGGGCGCGAGCGCCGCCGTCGCGGCGGCCGCGCCGGCCGCCGGGTGCGCAGGGCGGCCGCTCGCGGCCAGAAAGTCATGCACAAACGAGCCGAGGGGGTGGGCGGCGCCGGGGATGGTCAGGCCGGTGGCTGGAGGAGAGGAGGGGGTCGTCGGGTCGGCAGCGCGGGCCCTCTTCCTCCACCCGCCTCTCCCCTTCCTTCCTCACCCTGCGTCGCCGCCAGGGCGGCCGCCTGCACGCTGCCGGGCGGCGGCGCGAGGCCGGCCCGGCCGACGCCGGCGAGGCCGGGAAGCTGAAGAGGAGAGGGAGGACTCAGGTCGGCCCCCGCGCCCCTCCTGGGCCCCCGCACACAACCACCCTCTCCCCACACACACCTCGTGCGCCCCCTCATGCGCCTTGGTCGCCCGCCCGAGCAGCGCGTCGGCGAGCGACGCGGCCGCGTTGCTGGGGCCGGCGCCGTCGGGCGCGCAGCCGTCGGCGCCGGTGGCGAAATCGCGCAGCGCCGACATCGCGGATAGGAGGGGAGCGAGAGAGGGCGGCGGTCGCGGCGCGCGAATGGGCGGCGCGCGCCGGGCGAGCGCGCCGCGCGGGCGGCCGCAGACGGCGGCTGGCGACCGCCTGGTGTCGCGAGCAGGGCGCGGGGGGGCGCCGCGCGACGGGCAGTGTGCGTCGGCGTTGGCGTCGGCGCGGGCTCGCGCTCAACGCGCGGCACACCCCGCCCGCCCGCCGCGACCGGCCGCCGACCCCCGGCGGCGACCCCGCGGAGCCCTCCCGCCCAACCACCATGGAGACCGGCGCCCCCGCCCCCCCCCCCCCCAACCTGCAGCGCCGCGGCCGCCGCCCCTTTCGCTCCGCCGCCCTCAACACCTACACCCTCCCGGGCGTGCACGGCACCCTCGTCCGCTGGATCGAGGAGGCGGTGTCCCTGGCGGGCGCGGCGCTGCCCCTGCTCCTGCCGCTCGTCGGGCTGTGCGTCGTGACCCCGCTCGTGTCCGTCGTCGCCGGCTTCGCGTCCGAGATGCGGCCGGGGTGGCCCTGCCTCAAGACGGCGGCCGAGGTGGGAGGGTGGGGGGGGGGGAGGGGGGGGGCGGTGCCGCGGTCGCGGTCCGCGCGCGGCGCGCCCGGCTGCGGCGGCGGGCGGCCGCGCGGGCGGCGACCGCGCCCTCCCCCCCCCTCCAGGCGTGCCCCACCCCGCTCCAATTCGACTACTACTTTTGGAACGTGACCAACCCGACCCAGGTGCGAGGCGGGGAGGGGGCGGCGGGAGAAGGGCCGAGGGCGGCGCGCGGCGCGCGCGCGGCCGCCGACCCCGCCCCTCCATCCTTCAAGTGGATGGCGGGCGCCCTGCCCACCGTCGAAGAAGTGGGACCGTACGCGTTCACGGTGCGTGGAGCCAGGGCGGTGGGCGTGCGGGCGGGCGTCGCCGCGCGCCGCGTCACCGCCGCGCCCCCCTTTTCTTTCCTTCTCCCAGGCGCGCGAGCTGCGCTGGAACGCCAAGTTCTCCGGCGACGGCACCAACGTCACCTTTTCGCGCCTGTTTTACCACGAGGCGAGAGGGAGGGAAAGAGGGAGGGAGGGCGGGCGGGCGGGCGGGGGCCGCGCGGCCGCGCCGCCGGTCGTTCCTCCCCGAGCGGTCCTGCCCCTCGTGCACCCTCGACGCCCCCATCGTCACCGTCAACCGCGCCTACCTGGCTACCCTGGCGACGACGGGCGGGTCGGAGCTGCCGTTTGTGCTCGGCGGCGTGCCGACCGCGCTGGCGGCCGCGCTCGGCGCATTTTCCGCCGCGCTCCAAGCCGGCGGCGTGCCCGCCGCCGCCGCCGCCGCCGCCGCCGCCCACCAGTGGGCCGCGTGCGACCTGTGGCCGGCCGACATGGGCGCGCGGATCGAGTGGTGCGCGTGGGCGGCGGGTGCGGCGGGCGGCGGGGTCGCGCCTGGCGCGCCGGGCACCGCGCTGGACGACGGCACCGCGGGCGCGCTGCTCGGGGTGCTGATGGGCAACGCGACCCTGGCGGATGCGCAGTGAGAGAGAGGGACGGGTGGTGGGAAGGCGCGGCGGCTGCGCGTGGCGCCCGACCCGTCGCCCCTCCTCCCCGCAGAGGCACCGACCCCGCGGCCCGCGCCCTCGCCCTCTTCATCGGCCTCCTCCCCCCAGACAAAGTCGCCGCCGCCCTGGGGCTCCCCCTCGTGCTGGCGGGGGCGCTCCAAGGGTATGTGCGCCACATTGCAGCCACGCTTGCCGGCCCCGCCTTTGTCGCGTCCGTCCTCGGCCCGCCCCTCGCCCCCGCGTCCGGCGGCATGGTCGTGCGCAAATCGGTGTCGGCCTGGATCGAGGGGTGGACGGACCCCCTGCTGGCAGCCTACGCGCCCGGCCCGCGCGCGACCGTGTCGGCCGCCTCTGCCTGGCCCTCGCGCGACGCCGCCGAAGCCGCGCTCGGCCGCCCGCTCTCCGAAATCAAGGGTGGCGACCACCCGTTTATAATGGATGTGACGGCGACGACGGGCGAGCCCGCAACACGCGTGGGGGCCAACGGCGTCTTCAGCTACGGCGAGATCGACCCCGCGCGCGCCCTCGCCGTCGACGGCTCCACATCCGCCGTCACCGGCACCGGCACTGGTCTCACTGTGCGGGTGTCGGGGTCGGTAGACGGGCTGCTCTTTGGGCGGCGGCTCAAAGCAAAAAATGAGTACCCCGTCTACGACCCCACCCTGCGCCGGCCCCTCTCCGCCGCCCGCCTGGGCGTCGGGAACGCCGTCAAGGGCATCCCGGTGTGGGAGTATGGCGTGGCCAACGCGTCGGCGGCCGCGTGCGGCGACGGCGCGGGCGGCGTCGCGCGCTGCGCCGCGCCCGACGCGTTCGCATGGGCGTGGCGCGCGGACAGCGTATACGGGTGCGCGACCCAGGTGAGCCTGCCCCGGTTTTTCAAGGCGGACGCGCTGCGGGCGGCGGCGGCGGCGGTCGTGCCAGACGGCAACTCGACCCTGCACGACTGGCGCACCCGGGTGGAGCCCTTCACCGGCGTCGCGGTCGCGGGCGACAAGTCGTTCCAGGTGGCGCACCGGGTGGCGGGCGGGGACGTGACGGTGCCGACGCTCGGGCTGCCGGCGGCGGCCGCGGGCGGCGGCGCTGCCTCTGGCGCCTGGATGCCCACGCACTGGGTGCGCACCGGGTTTGAGCTCAAAGACTTGGCCGCCGTCAAAATGCGGGACGCGATCCGAGTAAGAGGAGGGAGAGAGGAAGGGGGGGAGGGCGCGCGGCAGCCCCGACTCCCGCGCCCACCCCTCCCACTCTCCCTCCTTCTCTCCAGACTGTGCGCATGATGCGTTTTATCATGTCGTACGCGTTTCCCGCCATCTTCGCCGTTGCCGGCCTCGTGGCGGCCTACCGACTCCACATCTCGCGCGCCGCCAAAGAGAACAAGGCCGCCGCCAAAGTGGCCGCCGCGCCCCGGCCGGCGCCAACTGATGTGGACGCGGCGGCGGTGGTGGCGGTGGCGGCGGAGGCGGGGGCGGGCGGGAGCTTGGCGGCGTGATGGGGAGGGGGGGCGGGAGGAGGGGCGCGGCACGCGCGCGCGCGACCACCAAAAGCGGGCCGCGATTGCGGTGTTAAATTGCAGACACGGTTTAGGGCTACGGTTAGGATTAGGGTTAGCGAAAGGGGGGCCCTCCTCACCCTCTTTACGCCGTTGGAAGCGCCCCAGTGAAGAAAGGAACACCTGTCCTCACTGTGATCCTCCTTTTTTAGAGCAGCTCCCCCGTGCGCAGCGCTCTCACGAGCTCGGCGCCCGCGGCGCCCACGAGCGCGACGATCTCCCGCGCCCACACCGTCAGCCGCGGCAGCGTGTCCAGGGCGAGCTGCTGCCGCAGCAGCTCGGCTTGAGACGCGGACGCCGGGCAGGGGCCGGCGGTCGCCCAGGCGGCGGCGGGGCGCGCGGCGGCTGCGGCGGCGGCGACCGCGGCCCACGCCTCGACGCCCCTGACCCGCACGCCCACCAAGGCGGCCGACAACGCAATGACCGCTGTGTACAGCCCGCTCATGACGACCACGCAGTCGGCGTGCGCGCACGCGCGCGCCCGCGGCGGCGGCACCGCGCCCCACGCGCTGCGCACCCTGTCGAAGTGGTCGGAGAGGCCGGGGCCACTCGCCAACAGGCCATGGCACGCAGCAGGTTGCAGAGCGAGGTACGTGGCCAGCATGCAGGCGGCGAGCGGCGCGACGGCGCGAGGAGGTAGGCGGGCAGAGACGAGCAAGATGGGCACCAAGTACACCCCGCCCCGCCCGAGCCAGAATTGGGCGCGCGTCTCCACGGCCGCGATCAGGTGGCGCACGCCCTGGGGAGGTGGTGGGGGAGGGAGGAGGGCGGGTCGGCGCACGGGTCGCCGCCAGTGCCCGCCCACGCCCCCGCCGCGCCCCGCGCGAGCAACTTGGGCAGCCGCCTCCCCTCCCACAGCCCCCAACACGCACCGCGACCGCGACCTGGCTCGCGAGCGGCGTGACGAGCCGCGCTGCGACCGTGACCGCGTCCCGGCGCGCCACGTACGGCGCCCAGCGGCCGCCCGCGGCGGCGGCCAGGACGGCGTTGAACGCGGAGAACGCGACGACGGCGGCGCGGTGGGCGGGGCGCAGGAGGTTGATCGCGACCAGGGACGACGTGATGGCGAGGTAGGCGTGCAGCCGAAAATCGGTGACCAGCGGGTCGCCCAGTATGCCGCCGCGCGGGCGCGGGCGGCGCATCGGGCGCGGGCGGCCGGCCCGCGGCCGGCCGCGGTGTGCGGCGGGCCGGCGGCGGCGTCCGCGTCCACACCTCGCCGCCGGCCCGCAAGCCGCCACCCGCTCGGGCGCCAATGGCGGGCACCCGCCGCTCGAGCCGGGCCGCGCCGCGCGCGGCCGCCGAGCCGCCACTGCATGCGGCCGCCGCGCCGACGCAGCCGCCTAGCCGCCGCAAGCGGGCCGCGGCGGGGGCGGGGGCGCCGCACGAGGACGAGCGCGCCCCCACTCCGCCGCCCACGCCCGGCGCCGACCCCGCCGCCCGCTTTGCGGGCGACACGCTCGATGCCCCCGCCCGTGCCGCGGTCGACGCCCTGCTCGCCGCCGCGCCCGACGGCGCCGCGCTGGCGGCCCCGAACCCCGCTCTGGCGGCCGCCGCGCGCGCCGCGCTCGCGGGACTCTACCGCGCCGCGCTTGCCGCGCACGGCGGGCCGCCGCCGGCAGGCGCGCTCGCCGAGTTGCACAGCGGGGAAGGCTTTGATATCGAGCAGGTGAGGAGCTGATGGGGGGCGGAGGGTGGCGGGAGGCGCCGACCTGCCACCCGGCGCCCGCGGCACCGTCGCCCACCCGCGTCCCCGCTTCTCTCAGGTCTGGCTCCAGCTCGACGCCGCGGCCGGCCCGCTGCTCAAGCGCGCCCGGCGTCGCCTGGACCGGGCGGCGGGCGCGGAGACGCTGCTGACCGAGGACGCGGCGGCGGCGCTGGCCGAGTTGCTGGGGGAAGGGGAGGGGGAGGAGACAGAGCCGGGGTCGGGCTCTGGCTCGGATGACGCTGATGCCGCCGCGCCCGGCTCCGACGACGAAGACGCTGCCACCGCATCCGACGCGTCGGGCGCCGAGGACGAGGAGGAGGCGCCAGCGTCGGCATCCGACGACGGCGAGCTCGTCGCGCCGCGGCCCGCCACCCGCCACGGCGCCCGGCGCCCGGCCGAGGACCGGTTTCTCAATTTCGACGACATGGAGGCGTTCCTGCAGGACGCGGAGAGGGTGGCGGCGGAAGCGGAAGGGGAGGAGGGCGACGGCGGCGACGGCGGCGACGGCACGTCCGAGAGCGAGAGCGACGGCGGGGGCGACCGCGACGGCGCCGCCCCTGACGTCAAGTACGCCGACTTTTTCGGGGACGACGCTGGTGAAGAGAGCGACGGCGGGAGCGAGAGCGACGACCCCGCCGCCGCCCCTTCCCACCAACCCACCCCCCACGAACGCCGCCTCGCGCGCGCCGCCGCCTCGGCCGCCGCTGCCGAGGAAGACGCCATGGACGCCAAGCCGTGGCACATGGCGGGCGAGGTGGGGGCCAAAGGGCGGCCCGAAAACTCGGCGCTCGAGCTCGACCTCGATTTTGAGCGTGCCGCCCCCCCTCCCCTTCCGCCCTCGGCCGAGGCGACGGCCGACTTGGAGTCGCTGATTTTGGCCCGCGTGCGGGAGGCGAATTGGGACGACCCGCCGCGGCCGCCGCCGCCCCCGGCGCCGCCCGCGCGCGCGCCGCTCGAGCTCGACGACCGACGCTCCGCTAAAGGCCTGGCCGACCTGTACGAAGAAGAGTACAAGGCCGTCACGTGCGGCGCCGACGGCGCGGCGGCTGACGGGCTCGACCCCGCGCGCGCGAGCGCGCGCGCGGTCGCGCGCGCGCTTTTCGCCCGCCTCGACGCCCTGACCCACGCCCGCCTCGCTCCCGCCGTCGGCGAGGGCGACGCCGCGCCGGCACCTGTGCCCGACGCGGGCGTGCCTGCGCTGGCGGCCGAGGAGGCGGCGCCGCTCGCGGCGAGCGCGGCGCCCGCGCGCGCGCCGGAAGAGGTGTGGGCCCCGCCCAGGGGCGCGGCCGCGTCGCGCGCCGCGCCCGTGCCCGCGGACGCGGAGCGCGGGGACGCTGGCAGGGCGCGGCGGGCGCGCAAGCGGGCTGGGGCGGCGGCCAAGCGCGCGGGCGCGGCGACCGCGCCGACGCCCGGCGCGCTCCCGCGCGGGCGCAAGTCCGAGGCCGCCGCGTCCGCCGCCCGGGCCGCGTCCAAGAAGAAAGGGGGGGTCTCCAAGGCCCCTGCCGCGGCCGCCATGGACTATACCAAGTCGGCGGGCGTCTTCAGCGCGCTGCAGCGCCGCAAGGACGCGAAAGCGGGCAAGGGCGACGCTCCGGCGGCCGCTGTCGGCCCGACGGGCAAGGCGCTGAAGCTGTGAGGTGGGCGGGGGGCTGTCAGTTTTGGGGGCGGCGTGTGAAGAGGGAGGGTGCTCGAGAGGAGGAGCGCGCGCGCGCGACACCCGCTCACTCTCCCCTCCCCCCCGCGGCCGAGCGCCGCTGCCACCCGACAGCACCGTCGCCCACCATGGCGCCGCTGCTGCCGCGCGCCGCGACCGCCCTGCTGCTGCTCGCCGCATGCGCTGCCGCGGCCGCCCCCCCCACCCCCCCCGCCCCCGCCATCCTGGGCGCCGTCTTTCGGTCGGCCCAGGAGCCGACTGAGGCCGACATGATGCAGGCGGCCGCGGAAGCGGACGACGCGGATACGGTCGTCGACGTGACGCCGACGTGCGGAACGCCGGACGAGTGCCTCGCCCTGTGCCCGCGGGACAACATACTGGCGGGGGACGCGACCGAGAAAGTGGTGGAGGACCAGGTGGGGAAGGAGGAGGGAGGGGGCGAGGGCGCCGCGCGCGCGCCATGCGGCATGCGCGCGCGCGGCGCGGGCGCGAGGCCGGCCTCGTTCCCTCTGCCACCGCCCTTGTCGCGTCCGCAAAGACACCGGGCAGCATTTGACGAGGCGCCTTTGGCTTCAACGACCTCAAACCCTCGCCCCGCGCGCCGCGCGCGCGCGCCGCGCGTCCAATCCCCCAATCCCGCCCCCCCCCTTTTCTTCTCCCAGATCTTGGCCTGCGTCAACGCGGTACGCACAAACACTCCCGCGTTTGCGGACGAGCTGCGCGGCCTGTGCGCGTACGACTCGTTCAAGGGGGTGGCCGACGCGCCCGGCCGCGGCGCGCTCGCCTACTCGCCCGCCGTGCGCGCCGCCGCGCACGCGCAGGCGGCCGACATGGCGAAGCGGGGCCAGCTCACGACGTCCAGCGGGGACGGCAAGACACCGGAGGCGCGCATCAAGGCCGCGGCGCCCAGCGCCCGCTGGGCGGGGGAACTCGTCGCCACCGGCTTTGTCGACGTCCGGTCCTACGTCATGGCGTCGGTGTGTTCGGACGTGCACCGCGCGTTGCTCCTGTCGTGCGCGTACGACACGGCGGGCGCGGGCATCGAGTTTGATGGCCGCGACCTCAATGGTTCTCCCTACGCCCCCCCACCCGCCTACCGCACGCACGAGGCGTTTGACGTGGCGTGCCTCAACCCGGCGGGGTGCTACTGTGGCGGTGGTGCACCGAGCCCGACGCCGGCGCCGACCGCGGCGCCGACGCCCACGGCGACGACGCCGCCGGCGACGACCGCGCCGCCCGCCACGACGACGCCGCCTGCCACCACGACGCCGCCCGCGACCACGACGCCGCCTCCGGCGACGACGACGCCGCCTGCCACCACGACGCCGCCCGCGACCACGACGCCGCCCGCGACCACGACGCCCCCCGCGACCACGACGCCGCCGCCCACGACGACGCCGGCCACGACGACGCCGCCGCCCACGACGCCTCCGGCGACGACTGCGCCGCCGCCCACGACGCCTCCGGCGACGACCGCGCCGCCGCCGGCCACTCCTCCCCCCACAACCCCCGCCGCGACCCAGGCCCCCGCGCCCACGCCCGCCATGCCCGCACCGGCCCCCGCGCCCACGCCCGCCGGCGGCGGCGTCCCCCCCCCGGGCCCCGGCGCGGTCACGTTTGCGGTCGCCCTCGCCGACGTCCCCGCGTCCGCCTCCCCCGACACCGCCTACTTTTTTGCGGCCGAGCTCGCCGGCGCTCTGGCGCAAGCGGTGGCGCCCTACCCGGTGCGCGTCTCGATGCAGCGCGCGACGTCGGCCGACGCGCTGCCCGCCGTCATCTCCTCGTTTGCCGTGCGCAAGGGGGGGGGGATGGTGGCGACGGCGGACGCGGCGGTCGAGTTTGCGTTTGAGGAAGGGACGGTGGACAAGGAGGCGTCTGCGCTCGACGCCGCGCTCGCGGCGGCCGACGCGGCGGCCGCCGCCTTTGCCGGCGCTCCGGCGCGGCGCCGGCTGGCGGGCGCGGAGACGGAGTCCGGCGACGCCGCGGCCGCCGCCATCCAGGTCGCGTCGGCCGGCGCCCTCGTCGCGGCGGGCGCGCTCGCGCCCACGCTGCGCTTCACCATCACGCTCGCCTCCTACCCCGCCGCCAAGCCGCTCTCCGAAGCCGTCCTGGCCGACGTCACGGACGACGTGGCGCGCTACGTGGCGGCGGCGGCGGCCGGTTTCGCGCCCAACGTGACGGCGACGCCCGACTTCTCCGGGTCGGCCCTCGCGTTCAAGGTCGCCGCCGTCTTTGGAGAGGCCACCACGGTACCCGCCGAACTGGGCGCGGCCGCCGCCAACGCGGCCGCGCTGGCGGCCAACCTGCGCGCGGCGCCGACCGCGCTCCTCGCGCCGCTCATTGCCGAGGACGGCCCCCTGACGACCGCCGGCATCAAGGTGACGGTCGATGGCTTTGCCCTGGAGCGGCCGACGCCGCCCGCGGGGTCGATGCCGAGGGCGGGGGCGGCGCCGGACGAGGCGCGCAAGGGCGGGCCCGCCGCGCCCGTGGCCCTCGCGGCTCCTCGCCCCGAGGGCCCGCCCGCGTCCATCGAGGGCGACTGGACGCCGCCCCCCTTTCCCGCGGGGCGCGTCGCGGGCACGCCGGGCGGGGACACGCTCGCCGCAACGGTCGAGTGGGACATGGGGGCGCCCGACGCCGTCCCCGCCGCCGAATACAACGCCGCCGTCTACAAGGCCGTCATCTTCCAGCTGGCGCCCGTCCCTGCGGCCCTCACCTTCAAGGCCGTCAACTCCTCCACCGTGCACGTCACCGCCAAGCTGCCGCCGACCGACACGCTCTCGGCGACCGTCGGCTTTGGCACCCTGGCAGCGTCCCGCCTCGCGCACGCGCTCAAGACGGATCCCGGGTCTGTGTTTGGCGTGCCGGGGCCGGCGGTGTCGGGCGTGGGGGTCAGCGTCGAGGTGGTGCGGCCGTCGCCGGCGGTCGCGGCGCCGCCGCCAGACCTCGCAGGCGTCGTCCGGCCCGCGTCGCTGCCGCCGCCCACGCCGGCGCCGACCGAGACGCCGCCGGCGACGACAGCGCCTCCTCCTCCGCCGCCGCCGGCGACGACCGCACCGCCACCGGCGGCCCCGCCGCCGACGCCCGCGCCGACGCCCGCGCCGACGCCCGCGCCGACGCCCGCCGCCGTGCCCGCCTCGCCCGCGCCGCCTACGACCCCGGTCGCCACCCCGGCCGCGCCCGCCGAGCCGCGGGCGGGCTTTTTGGTGTCGGCCGTCTTCCCTGGCGACGTCGGCTCCGCGCTCGCCGTGGTCGTCGCCGAGGCGCTGCGCAAAGACCCCGCCATCGTGCTCGGCGCGTACGCCGCCACGCCGGGCGCGGTGACCGTGTCCCGCGTGGCCACCGTGGCTCCGCCGGCGTGGGCGGGGGGCAGGTGAAAAAGGGGGTTGGGTGAATAGGGGTTGCGTTGGATTGGGGGGAGAGAGACTCAAGGAATGGCCGCCCGCTCGTGCAACACGCGCGCCGCGGAGCGGAGACAAGGCAGGGCGAGCGCAGTTACAGACAGAGCATCAGTAGGGCTGCGGCTGGGCACGGCCACCGCCGCGGCCGCCGCCGCCGCGGCCCTGGCCGCGCCCGCGGCCGCCACCGCCGCGCCCGGGGTGGTGCGGTTGGGGTTGGTGCAGGTGGCCGTGCCCGTCGGCGCGCGGGCGGGCGTGCAGGGGGGGCGACCGGCGGTCGCCGCGGAACGCGCCGCCGCCGCCGCCGCGAGGGCCGCCGCCACCGCCGCCGCCGCGAGGCGCGCCATACCCAAACCCGCGGGCGACGGGCGGACCGCCGTGGCCGTGGCCGCCGCCACCACCGCCACCCCCCCCTGCCTCGGCCGAAAAGACGGCCGCCGCGCACGCGAGCGCCCCCGCGAGCTCCGGCTCGAGGCCCGCCCCCGGCCGTGCCACCGCCTCCGCGAAGCAGGCCGCCAGTCGCCGCCGCAGGACGAGCAGGGGGACGTCGGCGCCGATGGGGACGCGCAGCGGGAGCCAGCCGTCGATGACGACGACGGGGACGCCGTCGGCGAGGGGGTTGGGCTCCTCGTCCTCATCGTCCTCGCCGGGGCGGCCGTTGTTGTTGTCGTCGTCAGGCAATCCACTCGTGCCCGGTTCCGCGCGGGTCACGCCCTCGGCGGTCAGCAGGATCGCGTGCGCGCCGACACAGGTCGTCTGCCGCATCACCAGAGTCGCCTCCGACCGCGTCACTTCGTCGTACACGACCAGCGGTGCCGGCCCAAACGATCCCGGGGGGGGTGGCGGCGGGGCAAGGCCCCCGTTGACGGAACTCGGGTGCACGCGCACCTTGTCGTCTTTGCGCGTCGCGACCGCCGCCCCCTTGCGCGCGCCGCCGTCGGCCGGCGGCGGCAGCACGCGACCGACGCGTGGGTAGAGGCCGGCGGCCAGGACGGCGCGGACGAGGCCGGCGTCGCGCGCGGACGCCGACGCGGCGGCGAGCGACGGGATCAGCCGCCGCGCCTTCAGTTCCGCCACCAGCTGCCCGCGCATGCCATCGACCATGGCCATCGTGCCGGGCGACAGGAACGCGTCCCGGCACACCTGGCGGTCGCGCCCGCCGCCGGCCGACCGCGCGGACGCCCACATGTCGTACGCCGCCGCGAGCGCGAGGTGGTCGCTCGCGCCGCCCGCGCGCGCGGCGAGGCCCGCGCGCGCCGCGGTGGCCGCCTTGCGTGCGCCGGGGTCGATGGGGAGGACCCATGGGTCGCGGTACGCGAGGCAGCAGGCGATCGTGAGAAGGGGGTCGAGGCAGCGGTACAGGGCGCCGAAAAGGATGAGCTTGCCGACCGCCGGCGCGAGAGGGAGCGCGGCCAAGTGGCGCCCAAGCGTCGTCAGCTTCTCGTCCGGCGTCAGCGCCCCAATGGCCTCGAGCAGCCCCAACGCGTTGGCGACCGCGGCGGGCGGCGGCGGTTCGGCCGCGCGCGCGAGAAAGCCGGCGACCGACGCCGCGCCGGAGAAGCCGCGCTCGGACAACAGTTTGACCTGCAGGCACAGTTCGTCCAACGGCGACCGTTGGAGCTCGGGCGCGGCAAACTCGGGCAGGGATTGGGCGCGCGCTTTCGAGTAGAGGTGAAACGCGACCCCCGGCCGGCACCGCCCCGCCCGCCCCGCCCGTTGCCGCTCCGACGCGCGCGGCGCCCACCCGGCTTGCAGGGTGGAGACGCCGGTGTAGGGGTCGTAAGATTTCTCTTTGTGGCGGCCCGAGTTTATGACGACGACGACGTCGTCGATCGTCACCGCCGTCTCCGCGATGTTGGTCGCCAGCACGATCTTGCGGACGCCGTGCGGCGGCCGCGCAAACACCCGCCTCTGGTCGGCGGGCGGGACCATCGAGTGGAGGGGGAGGATGGTGTGCCGCGCGCGCGGAAACGCGGGCGACGACTCCAGGCGCTCCTTGAGGCGCGAGATCTCGTCCCACCCAGGAAGGAAGACCAGCACCGCGCCCAAGCCGGAGGAGAAGCCGGCGTCGGCGAGGGGGCCGCCGGGCGTGGCGCGGTCGAGGCCGAAGCGGCCCTCGCCGCACACGTACGCGAGGAGGCCCTCGATGAGGGCCAAATCCACGTCGTCCGCGTCGACGCCGGCCTGGTACGCGGCCAGCGCTTCGGACACGGACGCGTCTTCGGCCAGGGACGCGGTGGCGGCGACGTGGGTGTCTAGAAACTCGGCGACGGCGGCGTGGCCGAACCGGCGCGCCCAGTCGGCCGGCGTCGACCCGTCGCGCGCCCCGGCGCCGGCGGCCGCCCCGTTGACGAGCAGGGTGGCAACATCGTCCAGCCTGCCTTTGCCGGCGGCGGCGTGCAGCGCGGTGGCGCCGGTGTCGGGGTGCGCGACGTCGACCAAGGGGTTGGCCTCGCCGCCGACGCCGGCGCCGGTCAAATCCAGCAGTCTGTAAAAGGCGTCGTCGTCCGCTTCGACAAAGGCGTCGTAGATGGCGCCCTGGACGGCCGCGACGGCGGCGGCGTCGGTGCCGGGGGGGAGAGGGCGCGCACGCGCGCAGGCGCTCCCGCCGCCACCCCCGCCCCCGCCGCGCCGCCCGGCGGCTGCCGCATGCCGAGCCGTCCAGCCGACGAGGGCGAGGGCGTCCTCCAGGTACAGGGAGGTGACAGGGTGCGCGCGCCCGGGGACGGCGACGACGGGGCACCCCCCGAAGTAGCCCGCAAACAGGTCCACGTGCAGCGTGGCCGACATGAGGACGAGGCGCACGTGCGGGTGGGCGGGCAGCAGGTCGCGCAGCAGGATGAGGAGGAAGTCGGCGAAGCGGTCGCGCTCGTGGATCTCGTCGCACACGACGTGCGTCACGCCGCGCAGGCCGTCGCCGTGGGTGAGTTGGCGCAGGAGGACGCCGTTGGTGCAAAAGAGGAGGGACGCGTCGGGGCCGCCCGCGGTCTCGAGGCGGACGGCATACCCGACGTCGCCCCCCGGCCGCTGCCCGCGCTCGGTCGCCACCCGGTCGGCGACCGACGTCGCCGACAGGCGCCGCGGCTGGGTGCACACCACGCGCGCGCCCTTGCCCGCCGCCCAGGCGGCGTCGACCAAGAATTGGGGGACCTGCGTCGTCTTGCCGCACCCGGTCTCGCCCGCGACGAGCACGACCTGGTGCGTCTCCAGCGCCTGCAGAATCGTCGCCTCGTAATCCGCGATGGGCAGGGCGGCCCGGGAGGCGGCGAGGTGGGCGGCCCGCGGGTCGGACCGCGCGCGCGCGGTCGCGTCGCGCCGGCGCGCGACCTCGTCGGCCGGGAACGACGCCGCCCCGCGCCCACCGTCGCCGCGCCCGCCGCGGCCGGCGTCGCCCGGGCCAGCCGCCGCGCCCGCGCCGGCGGCGTCGCCCGCGGCCGGGTCGCCCGCGTCGGCGGCTTCAGCGGCCGTCGGCGGGTGCGCCCCAAAGTAGGCCGCCAGCGCGGCGCGCGACGCGGGCGCCAGCGGCAGCGCGTACGGGCCCGCGGCGCGGGACCGGTCCTTGGGTTTGTACACCGTGACCGCGCGCGCGGCGCCCTTGCCGTGGCTCTTGCTGCGCAGGCCGTGCTTGCGGCACTCTGCGTGCACCACGGCGCGGTCGTGGTTGGACATGTCGGGCGGGAAGGTGATGTCTGGGGGGGAGGGGGAGGGAAGGGGTGGGCGGCGGAAGGACGAAGGGGACCGGCGTCGGCACGCGGCGCCCGCCCTGGCCCGCAAATCCCCTCCTCCCCACCACCACTCGATACCTTTGGCGTCCGACGCCCGGAAATCGTCGAGCGCGTCCGCGATGGAGATGCGCACGCCCTCGTCGACGGGGCGGAGGCCGGGGGCCATGCGGCCCCGGCCGCGGCCGCGGCCGCCGCCGCGCTGCATTGGAGGGAGGGAGGGGACGGGGCGCGGTGCGCGCCGAATGGGCGCGGCGGGGAGTGGGGGAGAGCGGCGGCGCCGCGACGACGCCACTACGGCCACCTCCAGCCCGCCATGCCCACCCTCCCGCCCCTGAGCGGCGGCTCCCCCGACAGTGTGGGCGACCCGGCCGTGCTGGGCGTGCTCACCGTGTCGGACCGCGCTGCCGCTGGCGAGTATGAAGACTTGGGGGGGCCCGCGATTCTGGGTTTTTTCGCCGAGGCCGTGCTGTCGCCGTGCGTGGCGGTGGCGGTGGTGGGGAGGCGGGAGATGGCGGCGGTAAGAGAGGCAGGTTGACGCACCTCGTTGTCTCCTCCCTTTTAGGTGGACCGCCGTGTACCGCGTCGTCCCCGACGACCGCCCCACCATTGAAGCCGCGCTGAAGGCCATGGCGGACGGGGACGGGTGCGCCGTCATCGTCACGACGGGCGGCACCGGCCCCGCGCCGCGCGACGTGACGCCCGACGCGACGGCCGCCGTGTGCGACCGCATCCTGCCCGGCTTTGGCGAGCAGATGCGGGCCATCGGCCTGCGGCACGTGCCCACGGCCGTGCTCTCGCGGCAGGTGGGCGGGACGAGGGGCGCGTGCCTCATCCTCAACCTGCCCGGCGCCCCAAAATCCATTCGGGAGACGTTCGACGAAGTCTTTGCGGCCGTCCCCACGTGCGTCGACCTGGTGGGCGGGCCGTACCTCGAGGTGGGGGGGCCGGTGACTGCGTTTCGGCCAAAGGGGCTCACGCGGCCGCCGCGCGTCGTGCTCGGGTGACGAGGGGGCGGGGAGGGGCGCGGCGCCCGTGCAACCGTTCCGCCTTTTTCGTTGCAACCGCCGCCGACCGCGCGGTCGCCGAGGCCCGCGCCGGCCTGCGCGCCGCGCCCTCTCCCTGGCACCCCATCTCGCCTCACGCCTCCTCCCCGCTCCGCGCGTTGGTCGGCACCACCACCCGGACTCACGCCGGCGCCCGCGGTTCCAGAGCCGCGGCGGCGGCCACACACTCGGCGTCAGTCTTTCCCCCGCCGAGCAACGGGATGTGCGCCTTTTCCTCGCCCACCGTCGACTCCGTCATCCCACCATGCGCGCGCGCCGGCCACACGGCGTACCGGTCGGGCAGGGTGAAGACGCGGCCGACGACGGACCTGCAAAGCTGAGCCGCGGACCCGCCCTCCGAATCCGCCCGCCCGCACCCGCGCGCCAGTAGCCCCCCCCCCGTGAACGCGCCGGGACGGGTCTCGTCGTCCAGCACGAGAGAGAGGGAGGCGGGGGTGGCACCGGGGGCGGACAGGACGCGCAGCGCGTGGCGGCCAACGACGACAGCGTCGCCGTCGCGCAGCCGCCCGTCGGCCGCCCCGGCCGGCGCCAGGGTGCGGCACCCGGTGGCTCGCGCCAGGGCGGCGTGCCCGGTCGCGGCGGCGGTGTCGACTGCGAAGGTGAGGGAAAACCCCAGCTCGCGCACGAGGGCCGCGTCGCGGCCCGCGTGCGCGTCCACGGCGTCGATGACGACCGCCTCCCGCGTGTCGGCGTCGGCCAACAGGTAGGAGAGCGCGGTGGAGGCGCCGTCCGTGGAGCGCAGCGTCCGCAGAAACAGCGGCGCGACACCGCGCGGTGCCTCGCCGCCCTCCCCTTTCTTGCTCTCGGTCCACGCGGTGAGCCACGCTTGAGCCGCCGGCGCCGTGGCATTAAACCCGGTCGCGCGCGCGAGGCGCGCCGCGTCGCCGCGCGGCCCCGCGAGCGCCGCGGCAAGCACCGCCGCCGCCCGCGTCGCGGTGGAGCATTGGATGACCGCCGGCGTCGGCAGCGCGTCACACGCCGCGACAGCGGCGTCCAGGGCGGACGGCGTGAGGGGTGGGAGGCAGGGTGTCACCGCGACGTACGGCACGCCCTCGCCGGCCGGCGCGCCCTCGGCCGCGTTCAGAAACTGCCACCCCGCCGGCCGCACGTCGCGCACGACAGCGCCCACTTGAGTGGCGTCCAGGGCGCCGTGCAGGGTGTAGGAGCCGCGGGCTGTGTGCGCGGTCTGGCCGGTGCGCGGAGGGGCGGCCATCGGCGCACGGCCCGCGGTTAGCCGATGCGGGAGTGGCGCGTCGGTGCCTGCGCGGGCGACGCGCGGGCGCGGGGCCCGGCGCCGGGAGTGGCGCCTGCGCGCGGCTCCGCAGTCTCGCGCCCTCGACCATGCCGCGCCCCGGCCTCCGCCGCGCGGCGTCCGCCCTGGCGGCCGCCCACCGCGGCCGCGGCCTGCGCACCGACGCGGCGGCCGCGGCCGCCGCGGGCGCCGCCCCTGCGGCCGACGACTCGTTCGAGGTCACCGTCAACGGCGTCCCCACCCGCGTCCCCAAGGGCGCGTCTGTCATGGCGGCGTGCGACGCGGCGGGGGTGGACATTCCGCGGTGAGAGCAGAGGGAGGGAGGATGGTGGGCGCAGGCGCCCGCGCGGCCACGGGCGGCGCCGTCGCCGGCGGCCGGGCGCCGCGGCGAGCGAGCACGAACGGCCGCCGGCCGGTGGGGGGGGGGGCAGGCGGGATTGGGGCCGCCGCCGCGGCTCCCCGCGCGCGCCGCCGCCCGCCGCCGCCCGTGCCTCGCCGCCAACCCCTTCTCTCCCTCTCCAGCTTCTGCTACCACCAGCGCCTCTCCATCGCCGGCAACTGCCGCATGTGCCTGGTGGAGGTGGAAAAGAGCCCGAAGCCCGTCGCGTCCTGCGCGATGCCCGCCGGCCCGGGAATGAACATCAAGACCGACACCCCGCTGGTCAAGAAAGCGCGCGAAGGCGTCATGGAGTTCCTCCTCCTCAACCACCCCCTCGACTGCCCTATCTGCGACCAGGGCGGCGAGTGCGACCTCCAAGACCAGGCGATGGCGTTTGGGTCCGACCGCGGCCGGTTTGCCGAAGCCAAACGGTCGGTCGCGGACAAAGACGTCGGCCCCCTCGTCAAGACCGTGATGACGCGCTGCATCCACTGCACGCGGTGTGTCCGGTTCGCCACGGAAATCGCGGGCGTGCAGGACATGGGGATCACGGGGCGCGGCAACGCGTCGGAGGTCGGCACCTACATCTCCAAGGCGCTCACCTCGGAACTCTCCGGCAACCTGATCGACCTGTGCCCGGTGGGCGCGCTCACGAGCAAGCCGTACGCGTTCACCGCGCGCCAGTGGGAACTCAAAGGCACGGAATCCATCGACGTGACCGACGCGCTGGGCGCCAACGTGCGCGTCGACGCGCGCGGGCCCGAGGTGATGCGGGTCGTGCCCACGCTCAACGACGCGGTGAATGAAGAGTGGTTGAGCGACAAGGCGCGCTTCTCGTACGACGGGCTCAAGCGGCAGCGCCTGGCGACGCCCATGGTGCGCGGCGCCAGTGGTCGCCTGGAGGCCACCGACTGGGCGACCGCGCTCGCCGCCGCGGGGCGCGCGCTGGCGTCGGCGCCGGGCGAGCGCCTCCGTTTTGTCGCCGGCGCGCTCGCCGATGCCGAGTCGATGGCCCTCCTCGCCGACGCCGCCCACCGCCTCGGCTCGGGCGACCTCTGGTTCGAGGACGGATCGGGCGGCGCCGACGTCGGGGCGCGCGGCGGGTATTCTATCCCCGCGGGCGCGCAGGGCGCGGCGGCCGTCGACGGCGCGGGCGCGATTCTGCTCGTCGGCGCCAACCCGCGCGCCGAGTGCGCCGTCCTCAACGCCCGCCTGCGCCGCGCCTCGATGTGCGGCGCGTCGGTGGCGACGCTGGGCGGGGGTGGGGTGGACTTGACCTACCCCGCGGCCGACGCGGGCGACGCGGCGGCCGAACTCGCGCGGCTCGCCGGCGGCGCCGGTTTTGGCGCCACGCTCAAAGACGCCGACGGCGCTCTGATCCTCGTCGGCTCGTCCGTCACGCTCCGCCCCGACGGCGCGGCCGTGCTGGCCGCCGCGCACGCGGCGGGCGAGGCGTTGGGCGCCACGGTGGGCGTGCTCCAGGCCGCCGCCGCGCGCGCGGGCGCGGCCGAGCTCGGGTTTGCGCCCTCGGCCCGCGCCCGGTCCCGCGCGGCCGACCCCGCCTCCCCGCCCCCGTCCGTCGTCTACCTGCTCGCCGCGGACGACGCGGCCGAGGGGATGGTGCCGGACGGCGCGTTCGTCGTCTACCAAGGGCACCACGGCGACGCCGGCGCGGCGCGCGCGGACGTCGTCCTCCCCGGCGCCGCCTACACTGAGAAAGATGCGACCTACGTCAACACATTTGGCACTGTGCAGCGCACGCGGGCCGCGGTGCCGCGCGTGGGCGACGCGCGCGAGGACTGGCGGATCGTGCGCGCGCTGTCGGAAGTCGCAGGCGTGCGCCTGGCGGTCGACACCCGGGCTGACGTCGATGCCCGCCTGGCGCAACTCGCGCCCGCGCTCGCGGCGCCGGGCGCGCCCGCGCCGGCGGCGGTGCCGGGGCTCGCGGCGGCGGCGGCGGCGGCCGCCGCGCGCGGCGTTTCGCTTGCCGCCACTCCTCTCGCCCCGCGCCTCGCCCGCGACGCCTTCTACCAGACCGACCCCATCTCCCGCACCTCGGTCGTCATGGCCAAAGCGGCGGCAGCGCGGCGCGCTGCCGACGCCGAGTCGGACGCCGACGTCGCGGCGCAGGCGTGAAGAAGGGAAGAGGGGTGGGGGGCTATGATTGGGGTGGGAGGGGTGCGCGCTTTTGGCGTGCAAATCGCGGGGTCCCTGGGTGGGCCGGAGGCTGTCGGCGGAGAGAGAACGCCCCTCATGCAAAACACCGCACGTGTGCGTTTTTCCATCTCTTCTCCCACACCCGGGCACCACACCGCGCCCAACGCAAGACAAAGTGTGTGCATCGCTTTTTTCTTGCATGGAGAGGGAGGGGGTGGACGTGCCGGCGTGGGCGACTGCTGTGAACAAACACGGTCGCGCTGACCTTTTTTCTCGACGTTCACCCCACATTCCTCCCAACTCCCTCTCTCCCTCACCGCCCCAACCCCTGATACGTACTCGTGGTGGTCACATTGAGCGCTGCCCCGCTGCCCGAGTTGGTGGGCACGTACGGGTTGCCCCCCTTGGCGACGCCCTTGGTCACGACGACGCCCGCGCCGCCGCCGCCGCCGCCGTCGATGTGGAGGGCGACGCCCCGCTCTGCGACGGCAGGCAGGATGGACTTGTTGTTGAACGATTTCTCGGGCAGAGGGTTGAACGTGAGGGCCACGTTTTTGGAGAACCCCGCCGACCCGCCGCCGTCGATGCCGGCGCCCCACGTGCCGCCCACGGTTTGGTTGCCCCACGTGGAGACGTTGAGGAAGGCCGACTTTTGGGGGAGGGCGGCCTTGAGGCCGGCCAGCAGGTCGCCCTGGGAAGGGGGGAGGGGAGGTTCATAGGGTGGGCGCGCGCAGCGCGCGACGAGGCCGCATGCCCAAGAAAAACGCGTCCCTCCGCCTCTCCCACCCCCCCTCCTCCTCCCTCCCCCGGCCCACCGCAGACGCGGCGCCAAGGGCCAGCAGGGCAACCGTCGCGAACGCGGCGACCTTCATTGTGTGTGGACTGAGGGAAAAAGGAAGGAAGGGGTGGGGGTTGTCGGTCGACTCCAAGATTCGGCCGGCCGGCGGCTTTTTGGGGTCGCGAGGCCGCCTGGTGCGCGCGTGCAACCTCCATGCCGATTTGGGCCGCCCTGCGCCAGCCGCTCCCCCCGAACGATGGTAACGTGCCCGCGTGGCGCCATGACGGGCGGGCGGGGCTGGGGTACGGCCGGGGGCGCGGGGAAACGGCCTCGCGCGCGCCGCGCATGCGGCATGCGGAGGCCGACGCCCCGCGTGGTCCCCGTGAAGCCCCCCACGCCCCTAGGCGGGGCGGCTGACACGCGGGAGACTCACAAAGGGAGGAGAGAGGGCGGTCGGAGGTCGGGAGTCGGGAGTATAGTGTAGCGCTGTGCGGCGCGCCTTTTCCGTGCGCCGAACCCGTTCGGCCTGTGCGTGGCGGTTGGCGGCCGGCCGCCCCCCCAAAAATCGACCGTGGGCGGCGCTGCCCGGCGGAGCGGGCCGCCAGGGCGACCGGGGGGGTGGCGCGGCCGCGACCGCGCGCGCGCGCGCGCGCGGCATGGCGCCCCGGGTCGCCGGCGCGCCCACCCCCCCGCTCCTCCCCCCTCTTTCAGGCCTCGCTCCGACCCGCCGCCGTCGCCTTTTCCCGCCGTGCCGCCCCCACCGGCGATGACGCCGACGGCCCGCCGCCGGCGACTCGCGTTCCCTCGGCGGAAGCGCTGCGGGCCGCGCTCGCCGCGCGCGCCGGCGGCGACGGCGGCCTCGTCCTGCACGCCGACGCGGTCGCCGCCGCCGACGCCGTCGCCCGCGTCCTCTCTTCCCCTGGCGATCACGCCCTGCTCATCGGCGTGGGATCGACGTCGACCATCCTGACGGTTCAGCCTCCTTTCCCGCCAGCCCCTGCCAACCGACCCCGCCGCCGCCTTTGCACTCGGCGAAAGCAACGCCCTGGCCGCCGCCCTGGTCGCCGTCCTCCCCGCCCGGGAAGCCCTTGGCGCCCTGGGGTCGGCAGTCGCCCGCCTCGAGGCGCGCGCGTGCGACGGCAACGCGTGCGCGCGCGCGGCGACCGCCGACACGGCGTCCGCGCTCGCCGCCGCGGTCGCCGCCGCCGCGCGGCTGGACGCGCTGGAGCGGCGAGCGGATGGTCGGGAGGTGGCGTTGCGGGAGGGGGCGGGGTCGCGGCTGAACTCAGAGCTTACCGCCGTGCTCGCAGCCCTGACCGCCTCGCTCGACCGCGCGACCGTGCCCACATCCCGGGGCGCCCTCGCCCGCACCCTGGATGCCTCATGCGATGCAGCACACACGCTGGCGTCGCGCGTGCTGCTTGACCCCGCGGCGCGCGCGGCGCGCGGCCGGGGCGGCCTCGTCGCCGGCGCGTTGCTGCTGGCCGCGCTCGAGGCCGGCTTCCAACTGCACCGTGCGTCCGCGGGCGCGCTGCCGGGGCCCGCGCGGCGCGCGGCGCGCCCGCTGGGCGGCGCGCCGCGCGCGGGACGAACAGTGGCGGCCGCCGCCGCGCTCACGCTGGCCGGCCTGGGGCTGCGGCGAGCCTGCGCGCGCGCGGCGGCGGCCGCGGTCGACCGGGCGGGCGCGGTCGAGGCGGCTGGGGCGGGGGACGAGGGAGGGGTCGAGGGACGACCCGCCGGGTGACCCGCCGCCCGCCCTTGAACCGGGCGATCCAGGAGCATCGCTGGGGGGTGGCGCGGCCGCGGCCGGGCGCGCGTCGGTTGAGCGGCTGCAGCGCCGCCCTTGCCTTCGGTTCGCGGCTGAGAGACGGCGGCGGCGGCGCTGCCCGCGCGCCGGCCCCTCTCTTTTCTCACTCCCGCGCCCGGCCCGCCTCGCGCCGCCGGCCCGCGATGAGCCAGCCCAAGATATTAAAACCGGGGCGCGGTCGCGCCCGCGTCGGCGCCCGCGCCCGAAGTGCTTGCGCGCGGCGCGCGGCCGACGCCGAGTCTGACGCCGACGTCGCGGCGCAAATCGCGGGGTCCCTAGGCGGTTGCAGGGGCGGGCGCGGGGAGGCACACGGTCTCAATCCTTTTTGCCGCGAGCGGGTCGCCGCGCGCCCAGTCGCGCGCCTCCTCCCACGCCCGCCGCCGCCGCCCGGGCGAGCGCCGCGCAGAAAATCATCCCTCCCACCGCCGCCGCGCCGGGCGCGCCCAGCGCGCGCGGCGCGGCGAGCGCGCGGGCAAAGGGCGTCGGCGCACCCGCCGCGCTGTACTGGACGAGCGGCCCCCACCCGTGCCGCGCGAGCGCCTCCGCCGCCTCGCCGTCGGCCTCGTCGTCCGCCGCGTGCGTGGCGAGGACGGCGCCGGTCGTGGCGTCAACGACGCGTGCGGCGCAGGGCGGGGAGGGGGGCGCCCACCCCACCGCGGCCGCGAGCGCGGGCGAGCCGCCCGCGGCCAGCAACGCCGCGGCGTGCTCGGCCCAGGGGGCCGCGTCCACGTCGGCCGCGGCCGCCAGCGCGGGCGCGAGGCGGGGCGCGTGCGGCCACAGGGGGGCGGGCTGCGGCGCGAGCCGGGTCCAGGCGCCGTTGGGGCAGGCGGACGCAGCCTCCAGGGCCAGGCCTGCTGACGCGGCGGCGTCAGGATCCGCGGGCGCCTCCCCACCCACCGCCCCCGCGACGCGCCACGGGCGCAGCGTGTGCGAGAGCCGCCGCGCGGCGACGAACGCGGCGGGCCCGCCGCACGCCGCGCAGCCGCCAGCGGCGCCGCCTCCGGGGCGCGTCAAAACATCAAACGCGCCCGCGCCAAAGATCAAGGCGGCCGCGACGCCGGCGAGCGCGGCGAGGGGAGGGCCGTGCTTCGCGCCCGGCGGCGCGCGCGCCGACGCGGGGCGGCCCCGGCCCCGCGGCGCGGGCGCCACGAAAGGGTCGCCGTGGGTGGCCAACAAGGAATCATAGAGATCCAGCGCGAGAGAGACCGCGATGGCGGCCGCGACCACGGCGACGACGGCGGGCGCGGCGGCCGCCGCGCCCGCGCGCACGGCGGCGTCCGAGAGGGCCGGGATGCAGAGGCTGGTGGTGGGGTCGACCTTGCACCGCATCAATTTGATGGCGAGGTCGGCGGCGGGCGCGGCGGTCGCCAGGGAGGAGAAGAGAGCGACGCGGCGCGCGGTCGCGCCGCCGGCCCCCGCCGCCGCGCCCGTGGCCAGCAGGGCGGGCGCCAGCGCCAATCCCAACAGTTGGGGCCAGCCGGTCGGCCCGACGGGCGCCAGGAATGGAGCGGCCGCGACCGCCACCGCGGCCGCGGTGCGCGCGGCGCGCGCGGGCGCGAGCGCGAGCGGCGCGACGGCGAGCCTGCACGCCACTGCGGCCGCCGCGGCTCGGCTACCGGTCGCCAGCCACGCCCGCCTCGCGGTCGGCAACGACGCCAGGCCGGCCGCGACGGCGGCCTTGGCGGCGGCCCAGCGCAAGAGGAGGAGCGGGGCTCGCGGCGCCGGCGCGCCCGCCGTGCCGCCAGCCGCCCACAGCGCGGCCGCCCACCCGACCTCCACCAGGGCGCCATCAGCGTTGGCGAGTGCGGACTCGAGCCAGGGGCGGCCCGCGTTGATGAGGGAGAGGTGGAGAAAGGTGGCGAGCGCGAGGAGGGGCGCGCGAGCGCGGCCGCCGCCCGTCACGGCCAGGACTGACCCACTAGCGACGCCAGACAGCGCAATGAGGTCCAGGGCCGCATCGGAAGAGACGCCCACCGCGTCCAGGAGCCAGAGCGCGGTCGGCGCGCCGGCGAGCGAGTCGAGCACGTCGCCGGGCACGCGCCGCTGCTCCAGCAGGGCGTGCGCCGGCTCGACGCCGGTGCGGTGCAGCAGGGCTGAAGGAAGTGCAGTGGGGCGGGCATGGGCAGCATGCGTGCGCGCATCGCCGCCCGCTCCCGCTCTCGTGCGCCCCGCCGTCAGTGCAGTCAATGCGCCATCACCCTCACCTGGCAGCTCGGCATAATACCCGGCGGCGGCCAGGGCGAACAGCGCGCCCAGCGCGCGCGCGAGCGCGGCCCGTGCGTCGACCATCCCGCAGACGCCACGCCGCGCAGGGGGGCACGGCGGGGGCGAAAAGCGGCGGCGGCAGCGAGGAAGAGTGAGCCAGCCCGGGGACGGCGCCTACACTGCCCGCCTCTCTTCTCTCTTCACGCGCCGTCCGCCGTCTTGCGACCCCACTCCTTCTTCTCCGCCTCCGGCAGCGCCCGCCACCGCGCCCCCAGCTCCTTGGACACGCCCGCCATGCCGGTGCCGGGCGGGAGGGCCGCTTTGGCGTCGGGTCGGGTGGCGGCGCAAAACGCAAAGTAGGCCGTCGGCGCCTTTTTCGGCTTGACCGCCTTCGTGGGCGGGGGCGCGGCGCCGCCAGCGCCATCACCACCATCGTCACCGTCGTCATCGTCGGCCACCTCCCCCTTGAGCGCGGTGACGGTCGCCACCGCGTCGCCCGCCCCCAGTTTGACGATTTTCACGCCCTTGGTCGCCCTGCTCACCGCGGGCACGCCCGCCTGCGCCACGCGCAGCATGACCCCCGCCTCGGTCCCGATGAGCAGGTCGTCCCCGCCCGCCGCGGGCGCGGGGAGCAGGGCGGCGAGGGCGTCGCCGGGGTTGAGCTTGATCGCGCGCACGCCCGCGCAATTCCGCCGCATCGTCCGAAACGCGGCGAGGGGGACGCGCTTGCCCAGTCCTTGGCGCGTGATGAGCAGGACGGACGACTCGTCGTCCGAGGGGGCGCCGGGGGCGCCTTCCGGGGGCAGGACGACCATGCCGACGAGCGCGGCGCCCGGCGCGAGCTTCATCGCGGCCACCCCGGTCGACGACCGCGACGCCGCGCGCAGGGAGTCGGCCGCAAACATGAGCGCTTGGCCGTCGGACGCGCCGACGAGGACGCGGGCGCCGGCGGGGGCGCGGGCGACCCAGACGAGCTCGTCCTTGTCCCCTTCGCGCAGGCGGATGGCGTGCGTGCCCGACTTGCGCACCGCTTTGAATTGATCCAGGGCGGTCCGTTTCACGAGCGCGTTGCGGGTGAGCAGGAGCAACGCGTCGTTGGGGGAGAAGTCGCGTTCGGCGAGCAGCGCGGCGACCGCGTCGCCGCGCGGGAGCGCCACCAGCTTGGTCACCGCCGTCCCCGCCGCCCCCCGGCTCGCTTCCGGCACGGCGTACGCGCGCAGGGAGCGGACGCCGCCGTCCTTGGTGAAGAAGAGGAGGGTGTCGTGGTTGTTGAGGGACAGGACGTCGCCGACGCCGTCGCCGTCGCCGCGCAGCCGCGCCCCCGCCTTGCCGCGCCCGCCGCGCGCTTGCTGGGCAAAGGTGTCGGCCGGCATGCGCTTGATGAAGCCGCGCCGGGAGTAGAAAATGACGGACTCGCCGTCGGGCACGAGTTCCCGGTCGTCGACCTCGCCGTCGTCGCTCAGCGCGAGCAGCGTGCGGCGCGGGGTGCCGTGCTTGGCGACGGTTTCGAGGGCTTCGGTTTTGATGGTGTCCATGACGCGGGCGGGGTCGGCGAGCAGGCCCTTCAAATCGGCGACGCGCGCGGCGAGCTCCGCCGCCTCTGCCTCGAGCTTGCCCGCCTCCAGCGTCGTCAGCCGCCGCAGCGCCATGGCGAGCACGGCTTCCGCCTGCTCTTCAGATAGCTTGCGCTTCTGCATGAGCGCGGCGGCCGCGGCGGCCGAGTCGGCGGCCGCGCGGATGTCGGCGACGACGCCGTCCATGTCGGCCATGGCAGAGAGGAGCCCCACGACGACGTGCGCCCGTTTCGCCGCCTTTGCCAGGTCGTGCTCGGCCCTGCGCCGGATGACAGAGGCCCGGAACTCGATAAAGTGGGCGAGCGCGTCGCGCAGGGAGAGCGTCTTCGGGGTGCCGCCGACGAGCGCGACCATGTTGACCGAGAACCGGGACTGGAGCCCGGTCTGCCTGTACAACGACGCCAGCACGACGTCCGCGGACGCGCCCTTGCGCACCTCGACCACGACGCGGGTGCCGGTCCTGTCGGACTCGTCGCGCACGTCGGCGACGCCGGGGAGCGCCCCCGCGTCGACCAACTCCGCGACGCGCGCGACAAACCCCGCTTTGGACGTTTGGTAGGGGAGTTCAGTGATGGCGATGAGGGCCCGGCCGGGCGCGGCGGCGTCGTCGTCGCTCGCGTCGGCGGCGGCGGCGCCCTTTTTCGCGCGCGCGCGCCGCGCGCGCGTGGCCCCGCCCTCCTCGATGACCGCCGTCCCGCGCACGACCACGGGCCCCCGCCCCGTCTCGTACGCCTCCCGCACGCCGGCGCCCCCCAACACGGCGCCGCCGGTGGGGAAGTCGGGGCCGGGGATGAAGCGCATGAGGTCGGCCGGCGACGCGGCGGGATTGTCCACCAGGTGGCACAGCCCCGCCACCACCTCCCCCAGGTTGTGGGGCGGGATCTTCGTCGCGATGCCGACCGCGATGCCGGAGGAGCCGTTGAGGAGGAGGAGGGGGACGCGGGCGGGGAGGACGGTGGGTTCTTCGACCGACGCGTCGAAGTTGGGGGCCATGTCGACCGTGCCGGCCCCCAAATCCTTGAGCAAGACGTCCGCGGCGAGTGCTTGCAGCCTGCACTCGGTATACCGCATCGCGGCGGGCGGGTCGGCGTCGAGCGACCCAAAGTTGCCGTGCCCCGCGACGAGCGGCCCGCGCATGGAAAACGGTTGCGCGAGCCGCACCAGGGCGTCGTACACCGCGGTGTCGCCGTGGGGGTGGTACTTGCCCAGGACTTCGCCGACGACGCGCGCGCACTTGCGGTGGGGGGTCGTCGGTTGAAGGCCCAACCCGTGCATGGCGAACAGGATGCGCCTGTGCACCGGTTTCAGGCCGTCGCGCACGTCGGGCAGGGCGCGGCCGACGATGACGGACATGGCGTACTGTAAAGAGGAGGGGAGGGAGGAGGAGGTTGGGACGGCGTTTTTTTTGTTTTTTCGGAAAGAGGTTCAGACGACCTCGCCACCCCTCTCTTCTCTCCACTCTTACCGCCACATAGCTCTTCTCGGCCTCAACGACGAGCTCGGTGTCGACGACGCGGCCGAGCGTCGGCGCAGTGGCGCCACCGCCGCCGCCGGGCGGCGTCGCGGCGGACGCCGCGCCGCGCGCGCCCAAGTGGGGGTCACGCGGCCCGCGCATCGCGTGGGCGCGGTGCAGGGCAGGAAGGGTGGTCGGCACGTGCCGGGGCGCCATGCGCGCCGCCGCCGCGGGCGACGGCTGGAGGAGAAGGGAGGGGATTGGGCCGCCGCCGCATCAGGGCGATGCACAGTGTGCACGATGCCAGCCTGCCGCGGCCGGCCGCCATGCTCCCCCCTCCAACCGCCCCCCACGCACCGCCGCCGTCGACCGCATTGCCGCCGCGGCCGCGCGCGCGGCGGCCTTGCGCCAGGCGTCCAGCGCGGTCGGGGGGAAGAGCCTGGAGTGCGCTGGCCCTGGGCGCGCGAAGGGAGAGGGACGGGGAGGGAGTGTGCGCGAGCGCGGCGCACGCAGTCTCTCTGGCTGTCTCTCTCTCTCTATTGCAGTCGCGCCCCCTCCCCCCCGTGCGACGCCGACAGCGCCCACGCCGGTCGGGGCAGCCGGCTGGCGGGCGGCGGCGCGGGCAGGGCCGAGGCTTTGGCGGTCGCCGACACCCCCACCAGCGGCTTCCCCCCTCCCCGCCGCAGCGGGCTCAGCTTGGCCAGCATGCTGGCCGCCGCCCGGCGCGCGGCGGAGGGCGTGCGGCGGTCGCCGGAAGGCGGCGTGGTCGAGGGGTCGGCGGCGGGCGGCGTCGTCGTCGCCGCGCTGGGGAGCCGGGGCGGCGGCGCGACGGGCCCGTCGCTAGCGGGCGACGTCTGCCGCGCCAGCAGCGTGCTGGCCAGGACGCGCGGCGGCGTGGGGCTAGCGCGGCGTGAGGCGGGCAGAGCCGCGCGCGCGCCGACGCCTGCTCCCGCGCTCGCCGCCACCTCCCCCCCCAACTGTCGCACGTGCCACCCGGTGGGGCTCGGCTCGCCCAGGCGGCAGATGGACGCGTCCAGCGACTCGGCGCCCGCCGCGGGCTGCGGCAGCGGCGCGACCGACGCGGCCGGCGGCGGCGGGCCGCTCCCGCCGCCGCCCCCCCTCAGCGGGCCCGCCGCGGGCGCGCGCGGACCGGCGCGCGGCGTGCCGCGCGGCGTGCGCCGGTCAGGCGGGCGCGGCGAGGGCGACGCGTCGGGTTGGGCCGAGGGAGTCGTCGGAGAGCCCGTGGCCGGCGGCCCCGCGCCCGGCAGCGCCGTCGTCGACGACGCGCGCAGCAGCGGCGGCAGCGCTGGCGCGGGCCGGCGGCGCAAGGGCGGCTGGAGGGCGGTCGGCGCGGCGCTCGCCGCGGCCGCGGCCGGCGCCCCCTGCCTTGCTTTCACCTCCCGCAACTCGGCCTGGCACCGTTTCAGCGCCGCCCGCGCGGCCGCCGCGTCCGCCTGCGCCTCCGCGAGCCAGGCCTGCACCTCGGCCACGTCGGTGCGCGCAGCGCGCAGGGCGGCCGTCAGCGCCTCGTTCTCCTGCTTGGCGGCTGTCGCCCAGGCAGCCTGTGGAGAGGAGAGAGGGGCGTGGGACGGGGCGGCCGCGGGCGCAGCGCGCCGCATTGCGCGCCCGCGCGCGCAATCGCCCCCGCCCGCGCGTGGTGCGCTCCTTCCCACTCCCCCTCTCCATCGTTTGCCCACTCAGCACTCACCGCCGCGTCAGCCTCGGCCCGGGCGGCGGCCGCGGCCGCGACGGCGTCAGCCGCAGCGGACGCGGGCGACGAGGCGCACTCCATCGGCGCGACGCCCAGCATATATGTGGGTGGAGGGTGTGGTGGCGCAAGGGCGTCGGGCGCGGCGTTTGGCGGCGCTCGCGCGGGAGCAGAGTGTGACTGACTGCGCGCGCGCCGCGGTGCTGGTCCACTCTCTCACTGGGCCGGCCCGCCGCCCTCCCTCTCCCCCCACCATGGAAAACCACCTCGTCCGCCACGGCGAAGCGATGGAGGCCGAGCTCAAAGCGGCGGGCGGCGTCTCGCTCGGGGTGCGGGGCGGTGGTGGGGCGGGAGGGCTCGGCGCCCGCACCAGCCGCCACCGCGGCACGCCGGCCAATGTGCCCGCATCGGATGCTTGCGCGCGGCCGCGCCCCGCGCCGCGCCGGGACCGCGCGGCCGCGATCGCGCGCCCAATCCACCCCGTTGCCCTCAGACGACCATCATGGCCGTGTCCTACGACGGCGGCGTCGTCCTGGGCGCCGACTCGCGCACGTCCACGGGGAGCTACGTGGCCAACCGGGCGACGGACAAAGTCACGCGCGTCGCCGACGCCGTGTTCGTGTGCCGCTCCGGGTCGGCCGCCGACACGCAGGCCATCGTGGCCGCGGCCGCCATGCACCTGTCGTCGCTGGCGGTGGAGGTGGGGCGGCCGGTGGGCGTCGCCGCCGCTGCCAAGGTCATCGCCTCGATGGCTTATCAAAACAAGGACGCCCTGCAGGCCGGCATGATCGTGGCCGGCTACGACGCGGCCGACGGCGGGTCCGTGCACGCCATCCCGCTGGGCGGGACCGTGCTCCGCGTCCCGTACGCGGTCGGCGGGTCGGGCTCCGCCTACATCACGGGCCTCTGCGAAGCCGGGTGGCGCCCCGGCATGTCCAAGGCGGATGCCGTCGCCTTTGTGCGGGCCGCGGTCGCGGCCGCCATGGCGCGCGACGGGTCGTCGGGCGGGTGCGTGCGGACAGTGGCGGTCGACGCGGCGGGCGTCGAGCGCGGCTTCGTGCCGGGGTGCGACGTCGCGCCCTCGTTTGGGGACATGCCGCTGGTCGGGGCGGCGGCGGCCGCGGGGCGGGCGTGAGGGGGAGAGGGGTGTGGGCGTGTGATTTTTGTGTGGGGTGCGCCGCGCTCGGCCCTTCCTCCCCTCTCTCTCGCCCCCGGTGTTGCACGCGGGCACCGTGGTGTGCCTTCCCTACGGTCGGGCGGGCAGGCAGGGCATGCATGCGTGGCAGGCGGTCCCGGGCACGGGCGCAAAAAGGGGGGCCGGGTTGGGGGCGCACCGCCCTCCTCCCATCTCTCTCTTACCTCCCACCTCCTTCTCTCACGACGTTCCGCCCGCCAGCGCAGCAAACGGGGACACGCCCGCGGGCGGCAGCGCGACGACGGGCTCGCCCGCGTCGACCCCCACACACCCCACACACCCCAGCCCACCCGCCCCGGCCGCCGCATGCCACGTCTGCAGCAGCGAGTTGTTGACATGCAGCGTGCGGGACAGAGCGTCAATCTCCAGGCGTAGGCCGGCCGCCACGTCAGTCGCGGCGCGCGTACGCGTATTGGCCGCGGCCGCCGCGGCGGCCGCCGCCGCCGCGCGCGCGTGCGCGTCGGCCAGCTTGGCCGCCAGCGCCTCGTTTTCCGCGGTCACCTTGGCGAGGCGGGCCGCGGTCGAGGTCGCGGCCTCGTCGCGGCGCGCCCGCACGCGGCGCGCCGAGTCGCGGTTGGAGAGACGTCGACGCAGCTTCTTGACTTGAGCCTCCGTCAAACCCGCGCGCTCAGGGTCGGCGAGGTCGTCGGAGGTATAGCCGGAGACGTCCAGGTGGGCGACGTCGGCGAGGGTGAGAGGCGCGGCGCGGCGGGAGCCGCCGCGGGGGGCGGACAGGCGGCGCGGGGACTTGGTAGAGGCCGGCACCCGCTTAGCGCCCGACCGGGTGACGCGGCGGGGGGAGCCGGAGCCGTCGGACGACGCGCCGCCGTCGGCGTCCGCGCGCTTGCGCTCCCCCTTGTGCGCGGCGGCCGCCCGCCGGCGCGCCGCCCCCGCGGGTGTCGCGTCCACGCCGTGCGCGTCGACCACCGGCGCGGGCGCGAGCGCAAAGTCCGGGTTTGGGGGCGGGAGGACTGACGGCAGGCGCGCGTCGAGAGGGCCGTCGAGGGTCGGCCACGGGGAGGGCAGGCGCAGGGGACCCAGGGACAGCGTGAGCTCGGTGTTCAAGAATTCTGGAGGGGGGGCGGGGGGTGGAGGGCGCGGGGGGCGGGTGGGTGGGCGGGTCCCGGCGCGGCGCGGCGTGCGCCGCGCCGCCCACCCACGCCCTCCACCTACCCTCCATGGCAGGCGGGCGCGCAGGGTGAGGCGAGCGGAGCACGCGGGTGCGGCAGGCAGCGGCAGCAGCGTGCGGCGCGTGGGCGCGAACTGAGCGCTGGCGCGCGTAGCGCCCTCTCCTCTATCGCGCGCAAGTCGCTCTCCAGTCACACACGCACGCCACACGCCCACCCCATCTCAGCAGGGCTTGTCCACCGCCTCGCCAAACAGCGAGTAGGCGCGCACGGTGTCGACCCGGACCCAGGCGAGCGACCCGGCGAGCGCGGCGCCGTCGCCCGGGAAGAAGACGAGTTTGTTGTGCCGCGACCGCCCGTACGCCATGGCGGCGTCCTTGGGGTTGACGCCCTCCACCAGCACCTCGACCGCGCGCCCCGCAAAGCGCTGGGCGCGCTCCTCCGCCACCTCGCCGACGACCGCGTTGAGGCGGGCGAGCCGGTCCGCTTTGACCATGTCCGCCACCTGGTCCCCCCGCGCCGCCGCCGCCGTGCCCGGCCGGGGCGAGTAGGCGGCGGTGTTGACGCGGTCGAAGCCGACGGCGCGCACGAGGGCGAGGGTGGACTCGAACTGCGCGTCGGTCTCGCCCGGGAAGCCGACGATCGCGTCCCCGCTCACGCTCGCGTCCGGCATCGCCCGCCGGATGGCGTCGACCACCCGCCGGTACCGGGCCGCGGTGTAGCCGCGCCGCATGTCGCGCAGGATGGCGTCGTCGCCCGACTGAAACGGGACGTGAAAGAATTCGCACACCTTGGGCAACGCGGCGCACGCGTCGATGAGGCGCTGCGTGAAGTAGCGCGGGTGGGAGGTGGCGAACCGGATGCGCTCGATGCCGGGCGCGCCGTGGACGTGGGTCAAGAGGTCGGTGAACGTCGCCGCGCGGCGGCCCGAGCCGTCGGCCGCCGCGCCGGGGAGGTCGCGGCCGTAGGCGTCGATGTTCTGGCCGAGCAGGGTGACCTCCTTGTAGCCGGCCTCACCGAGGGCGAGGATTTCGCGCTGTGGGGAGAGGGAGAGGGAGGGGTGTTGGAAGGGTGGGCGCGCGCGCGCGCGCGCCTCGCCCCTCCCCCCCCCTCCCCCCTCGCCTTGACGTCGTCCGGCTTGCGGCTCTGCTCCCGCCCCCGCGTCCGCGGCACGACGCAGTAGGTGCACGCCTCGTCGCACCCGAACGAGGCGTTGACCCAGGCGGTCAGCGACGAGCCGCGGCGCGGGACGGCGACGTCCTCCTCGATCGCGACTTCCTCCACCGCCACGACCTGGGAGCCCAGGTCTACCCGGTCCAGTAGGTCCACGATGCGGCCGGCGTGGTGGGGGCCCATGACGAGGTCGAGCTCGGGGATGCGCCTCAAGAGGGCGGCGCCCTCTTGCGCGCCGACGCATCCAGCGAGCACCAGCCGCACGTCGCGCCCCGCCCGCTTGGCTTTGGCGGGCGACCCGAGCGCGGAGTAGACTTTTTGTTCCGCGCGGTCCCGGATGGAGCACGTGTTGTAAATGATGACCTTCGGGTTGGGTTCGGGTTCGGGTTCGGGTTCGGGTTTGGGTCTTGGGTTAGGGTTGGGTTGGGGTTGGGGTGAGGGTGAGGGGTTACCTTGGCTTCGTCGACTTCGTCCGTCCAGCCCCACCCCGCCGCGTCGAGCGCGCCCGCCATGCGCTCCGAGTCGGCCAGGTTCATTTGGCAGCCAAAGGTGCGGATGTGGTAGCGGCCGCGGGTGGGGGGGGGGGCGGAGGCGGCGCGGGGGTGGGGGGTGGCGCGGCCTGGAGACGAGGAGAGGGGGTCGGCGTCGGCGGAATGCGGCGCCGTCCGCCTCTCCCCTCCTCCTCCCTCTCCTCCTACCTTCGCTGCCGCAAAATTCGGGGTCGTTGAGGTCGAGCACGCCGCCGTCGTCGAGGGGCGGCGGCGCGGGCATCTGCACGGCGGCGACGCGCGGCGCCGCGCGCGCGCGCGCCCGCGGCGCGCGGGCGGCGACCGCGCGCGCGGCGCGGCCGACGGGGAGAGACGGCCGCGGGGCCATGGCGGGCAGGCGGGCTGTGCGGCCAGCGGTGGCGCGGCGGCCGGCGCCACATTTGCCGCGCTGCCGGCCCCCCGTCGACGCGCCTCTTTCACTAGCCTCTCCACCATGGGCTCCACGACCACCGTGGCCAAGCGTCACGCGGAAGCCCTCACCGGCGAGCGCGGGCGCAAGGCCAAGCGCAAGGCGGACAAGGCCGAGGCCAAAGCGGCCAAGCCCAAGGCGCCCAAGGACAAGAGCAAGTACAACAACAAGAGCGCGACGGAGAAGCGGGAGGCCAAGGCGGCGAAAGCGGCGAAGAAGGCGGCGGCCGCCGCGGTGCATGTCGACGACGGCGCCGCCGCGCCGCCCGCGAAGAAGGCGCGGAAGGACGCTCCCCCTCCTCTCTCGGTCGCGACGACCGGTGGCGGCGCGCCGCCCACGCCGGTGCAGGTGCCGACGTCGCCGACGCGCGCGGCGGTCGCGCGCGCGGCGGCGACCGCGGCGGCCGACGGCGGCGAGGGCGCTGCCGCCCCCAAAGCCGAGCCCGCGGCCGCGACTCCCGCCCCGCTCTCCCTGGACAACTTCCGTCTGTCGCCCAAGACGGTCGCCGTCCTGAAAGCGCGCGGCATCGAGGCGTTGTTCGACATCCAAGCCAAAACGCTCCACGCGACGCTCGACGGCGCTGACGTCATCGGCCGCGCGCGCACCGGGTGCGGCAAGACCCTGGCCTTTGTGCTGCCCATCGTGGAGACGCTGGCCATCGCGGACGCGGGGCTGGCGCGCAAGGCGCACGGGCGCGCGCCGCGCGTGGTCGTCCTGGCGCCGACGCGCGAGCTCGCGCGGCAGGTCGCCGCCGACTTCGACGGCGTCGGCGGCGCGCACGGCCTGTCCACGCTCTGCCTGTACGGCGGCGCGCCGTACGCCCCCCAGGAGGGCGGCCTGCGCCGCGGCGTCGACGTCGTCGTCGGCACGCCCGGCCGCGTGAAGGACCACCTCGAGCGCGGCACGCTCGTCCTCACCTCGCTCCGCTTCCGCGTGCTGGACGAGTGCGACGAGATGCTCAATATGGGGTTCGTGGACGACGTGGAGAAGATTCTGGGGGCGGGCGGCGCGGCCAACGCCAACGTGCAGACGCTGCTCTTTTCCGCCACCCTCCCGTCCTGGGTCAAATCCATCACCGCCCGCTTCCTCAAAAAGGACGCCGCCACCGTCGACCTCGTGGGCGCGTCCAAGCTGAAAGCGGCGGCCTCGGTGCGCCACCTCGTGCTGCCGTGCCACTGGACGCAGCGCGCGTCGGTCGTGATCGACGTCGTCCGCGCCTACTCCAACGGCGGCGCCGCCATCGTGTTCACGGAAACGAAACGCGACGCTGACGAGCTCGCCGGCGCGGTGGGCGAGGCGCTCGGCGCGCGCGCGCTGCATGGCGACGTGCCGCAAAACGCGCGCGAGGCGACGCTGCGCGGCTTCCGCGACAAAAAGTTTCGCGTCCTCGTCGCCACCGACGTCGCGGCGCGGGGTCTGGACATCTCGGGGGTGGAGCTGGTGGTGCAGTGCGAGCCGCCCAAGGTGAGAGGAGAGAGAGGGAAGGAGGAGGGGGTGGCGCGCCGCGCCGCGCCGCCGAACGCCCACCCCATTCCCCTTCTCCATTTCCTCTTCTCAGGACCCGGAAACCTACATCCACCGGTCGGGCCGCACCGGGCGCGCGGGCGAGACGGGCGTCTCGGTGACCCTGGTCGACCGCCGCAAGGAAGGCCTCATCCCCTTCATCGAGCGCCGCGCGGGCCTCACGTTCGAGCGGGTGGGCGCGCCTCAGCCGCAGGACATGGCGGCGGCGGCGGGCGACACGGTGGTGGCCAAGCTGGGGAAAGTCGACGCGGGCGTCGCAGCGTGGTTCCACAAAGCCGCGGCGACCGCCGCCACCGCGCACGGCGGCGCGGACGCCGCCCTGGCGCGCGCGCTCGCGCTGCTGGCCGGGTGCGCGACGATGGCCGCGCGGTCGCTGCTGACCGCGCACGAAGGCTTTGTCACGCTCCAACTGTCCTCCACCGCCGACGTGCGCGCGCCCGGCTTTGTGTTTGGCACGCTGCGGCGGTGGCTGCCGGACGAGACGGTCGAGCAGATTAAAAGGTTGGCGCTCACGGCCGACGGCAAGGGGGCCGTGTTCGATGTGCCCGCCGACCTGGCCGACGAGTTCGAGGCCAAGGGCGGCGCGGACGCCGTCGGCACGGGGAGCGCCCACCTGCTCCGGCCGGCGGAACTGCCCGCGCTCAAGACGCGGCCGCAAGAGAGCGGCGGCGGCGGCTACGGCGGCGGCGGCGGGTCGGTGTTCCACGGCGGGCGCGGCGGCGGCGGTGGCGGTGGCGGCTACGGCGGGCGCGGTGGTGGTGGTTTTGGCGGGCGCGGCGGCGGTGGCGGCGGTGGGCGCGGTTTCGGCGGTGGCCGTGGCGGCGGCCGCGGCGGCGGCGGCGGCTGGCAGCGCCGCTGAATGAAAAGGGGAAGGGCAGGTCGGACTGAAACAGACGCCTCTTGGATTCCAGACGGTCGAGAGAGGCGGACGGCGGGCGGGCCAGCGGCACGGCGAAGGTGCCGCCCGCCCGCGCACATCGCCGCCCGCCCCCGCGGCGATGAGGCGACACCGCGCCGCCCTGCTCGCGGCCGCGGCCACGCTCTCGTGGGCCACCCTGGTGACCGCGGTAGGAGGGAGTGCGGGCGGCGGGCGGCGGCACCAATGCCCCGACCGCGCTGCGGCGCGCCGACCCCCATCCCGTCCCCCACCAGGCGCCGGCGGCCGGCGATGACTGCTTCACGCTCGGGTGCGTTGATGGAGACGGGCGCGAGACAGCCGCGGTCCCGAAGCGCGCCGCCACGCCGCGTCCCGGCCCAGCGACCCACCTTCCCGCGCCTCCCGCCTCCAGCTTTGACGAACTCTCCTGGGACGCCGGCACCCCGGCCTCCTACTTTGGCCCCGCCTCCTCCGACGACTACTACGTCACGTGGGGTGTTCTCGACTACGGCGGCCTGGAGTGGTCAAACGTGCAAGTGAAATCGCCCTCGTCGAAACAACCCTCGTCGGCCCCCGCCTCGTCCCCGCCCAACTTTGCCGTTGCCTGGGCGGCGTCCCCGGTTGTCGCGCTCGTCAAGGCTGGCGGCATCGCGCCGCGCGCGGTGACGGTGTCGCTCCAATCATTCTACCCGTTCTCCCCGTTGCTCCCGCCCGCCCTCTTTGTCGCGCGCGGCCGCACCAAAGCCGGTCTGGTGGATTGTGGGGAGGCCTTGCTGCCCACGGTCGCGCCGGGCGGGACCCAGTTCGGGCCGCGCGTGCGGGTCGAGTTGAGTTCCAGGTGCGCCGGCGCCGACGCCCTGTTCTTCGCCCTGGCCAACCGCACATCCTACGTCGACTCCCCGCGCCCGCCCCTTGAGTCGGACCAATTCGTCGCATTTGATTCGCTGGAAGTGTGCCGGCCAAAGGGCGGCGACGGCGACGGGGTGGAGGTCCCGCCCGCGGCGCTCTTCCTTCCCTCGCCGCCCAAGGACACGGTCAACCGCCGGCGCCGCCTGCTGCAGGGACCGCCCGCGCCGGCGCCCGCGCCGTCCCGCCCGCCCGGCGTGCCGCCGCCGACGCCGCCGCCGCGCGCGCCCGCGCGCCCCCCGCCCGGCGCGCGCTGCTTCTCCCAAGGCCTCGACAACGTCACCTTTGCCCGCACCGCCCAGTCCACGCTCGCCGGCGACTACTACAACGCCGGCTACAACGCGACGAGCGACGGAGGGGGCTTAGATTGGATCAACCTAGACGTCGTGTCCGACGCGGCGCCACCTCCTGCTCTCCTCTCCCGCCCCAACTACGGCCGCCCCCACTGGAAGGCGGCCGTGTACGCGGTGGCGACGAAAGGGACGTTTTTTCCACGATCGATCGCGGTCGCCGCCATTTGCGACGCGCGCGACGTCGGTGGCGGCGAGCGCGCCGACGCGCGCTGCTCACCGCCCGGCACGCCGCCGCCCGCGTTTGAGGTGGCGGGGCGCGCGGCCGGCGCCGGCGGCCGCCTGCGCCCCTGCGCAGTCGCCGCCCTGGGCGCGGCGCCCGCGGTCGGCGCGGGGTCGGCCGCGCCCCTCACCCTAGACCTCACCTCCTGCGGCGAAGTCGACCTGCTGCGCCTGCGCCTCGTGCCTCCCGTCTACGGCGACCAGTACTCGTTCGCGTTTGACGACTTGCGGGTGTGCGCTGCGCCGGGGAGCGGGGTCGCAGAAGGCGGCGTCGTCGACGCCGCGCCCGCCGACGGCGCGGCGTGGGCCACCGCGCCCGTCGCGCCCGCGCCGAAAGCCGGTGGCGGATTTGCGTGGGCGCCGGGGCCGGCGCGCGGGTGAGAGAGGAGAGGAGAGAGGGGAGAGAGGGCGCCTTCTTGTTTCCGGGCCTGCGCACACTCTGCAAAGAGAGAGGCTGTACGCCGCACACCCCTGCCCCCTCCTGTTCATGGCCCACCCCTTTCGCGAGCCGTCTTGGGCGACGACGCCGACGCGCACCTCGTCGCTCGCGGGAGCAGACGGTTCCGCGACGCCGGTCGACGCCAAGGTGCGGCCGAGAGTGGCGCGCTAACTGGCCGGCCGCGTGCGGCAGGGCGGCGGCCGGCGCGGGCCGGTGCGACCGCCGCCCCCAATCCCCCGATTCCCGATCCCCAGCCCTCGTACGTGATCGGTTCCGCGCCCGACGCCGACATTCGCGTCCCCGGCCCCCCCCACATCGCGGCCCTGGTGCACCACGGCGACGGCCGCTGCTACGCGATCGACCTCGGCTCCGGCGTCACCACCCTCGACCGCGCCCCGCTCCCCAAGCACAAGCCGACGCCGGTGCCGGGCGGGGTGGTGCTCGAGTTTGGGGCGGTGGGGGGGGCGGGGACGGCCTTTACGTTTCACACCGAGGGCGGCGGCGCAAAGCGCGCGCGCGACCCCGCGCCCGTGGCGGCCGCCGGCGGCCCCACCACCGTGCGCGCCTCTCACCTGCTCGTCAAGCACGCGGGGTCGCGCCGGCCGAGCTCGTGGAAGGAGCCGGTGGTCACGCGGTCGCTGGACGACGCGCGGACCGCGGTCGCGTCGTTCCGCGACCGCGTCGCGCGCGGCGCCTCCACCTTTGACGAACTCGCCACCGCCGAGTCCCACTGCTCGTCCGCGCGCGCCGGCGGCGACCTGGGCTCCTTTGGCCGGGGCCAGATGCAGCGCGCGTTTGAGGACGCGGCCTTTTCGCTCGCCGTCGGCGAGCTATCGGGGCTGGTGGAGACTGATTCCGGGGTGCACATTATCCTGCGCACGGCGTAGTGAGAGGGAGAGGGGGGGGAGAGTGATGAGTGTGTGAAGGGAGGGGGTCGCGAGTCGGCGCCCTCTCCTCTTCACACTCTGCCCGCCGCCCGGGCCCGGGCATTGGATCCCCGCCTTCCCCATCGCCTCCTCTCTACCATGCGTCCGTCTCACGCCGCGCGGGCGAGCGTCTCCCGCCCGCTCGCGGCGCAACCGCCGCCGCGGCGGCCGCATGCCGCCGCCTGCGCGCCCGCCCGCCGCCCGCAGGCGCCGCCGACCCCCGTCCGCGTCGCCGCAGCTACCGATGCCGCCCTGGGCGGCGGCGGCGGCGGCGGCGGCGGCGCGGCCAAGCGCACGGGCGAGCGCAACGATGACGACGGCGCCGACGACGGCCGCACCGCGACGGCGACGGCCGTGTTGGCCAAGGTGGGTGCAGTGGTGGCGTGGACTGGGGGCGGATCGCTGAGTGGGTGGCGGCAGAGGGGTCGGAGGCCGACCCCTCGCCGCGCTCACCTTTTCTTCTCCCCCCCTCCCTCCACAGTTTGGCGACGTCCTGGGCGACTTGCCCGCCGACATGGCGGCCGCCCTGGCGCGCGGCGCGCTCACCCTAGGCGACGTCCGCAAATGGCTCGCGCTCTCCTCCCGCCCCCTCGTCAGCCGCCTCGCCGCCCGCTTCCCCGCGCTGCGCGACCGCATCCTGGGCAACCCGCGCTTCCTCATGGTGCTTGCCATCGAGGAGGCCATCGGGTGCTCAGCCCGGATGGCGGGCGAGGTGTCGGGGCGCGGGGAGAGGTTTTGGGAAGAGTCGGCTCTGGTCGCGTCCGACATGTCGCTCGAGATCCTAGGGGACTTTGCGATTGTGTGGTTGCTGAGCCCTGCGGCCAACTTCGCTCCGCGCGCCGACTCCGCGTTCGCCCGCGCCCTGGCCTCGCTCCCCGCACACGCGCTCCAAGTCGGCGCCTTCACCCTCCCCCAGCGCCTGGGCGCCGTCGCCCTGCGCGGCGCCCAGTTCTTCGCCGTGGGCGCGGGCGCGGCCGCGGTCGGTCACTCCATCACGCTCGCCGCGCTCGGCGCGCGCGCGCGCGCGGCTGCCGCGCGCGGCGAGCGCCCGCGGCCCGGCGCCGCCGCGCCCGCGCCCGTCCTGGACACCGCCATGGCATGGGGCTGGTTTATGGGGCTCTCTTCCAACGCGCGCTACCAGGCGGTCGCCGGGGTCGAAGAGCGCGCGCTCGGGGCCCTGCCGCTCCCCGCGCCCGCCCGCGCCGTCGCCACCTTCCTGCTCCGCTTCAGCAACACGTACGTGGGCACCATGAACTGGATGTGGTGGGCGCGCAAGGTCGGGGTGCAGTGAGGCGGGGGTAGTCGAGGCGGGGGGAGGGGCGCGGGCGAGCAGAGAAAACACACCACTTCGTTCCGGCTGCGCGTGCGCCACGGTTTCAAGTTCTCCAGGGGGGCTCACCGGTCGCCCGCGCACAGCTCCGTCGTCCACAGCAGGCGCCCGTCGCACGCGATGTCGACGGTCGGCGCGGCGAGAAGGTTGGAGGTCGACTGCGGGCCGCCGACCGCGAGCGGGGGGGCGCCCGGCGCCAGATTCCACGCCAACCCCTCCGTCGACGCACGCACGGGCCCTCCGAGCGCGACCAGGCCGCACGCGGGCCCTTCCACACCCGGCGCGGGGGTGAAGACGGCTCCCCCCACCGGCACGCACCGTGCAAGGCTCCCGTCGCCCGCGAGCACCAGCCTTCCCGCGTGCGCGTCGGCGTGCATCAGGCTCAAGGCGGCCAGGGTGTGGTCAAGGCGGCCGCCCAGGGCGCCGAGGGCGAGGAGGGGGGAGGACGGGGAGGGGCGAGGGTCGGCCGCGGCGAACGCGAGGCATTTCTGCAGGTCGGTCGTCTCCTGGTCGTGCCCGCGGTCGACGATGGCCACCCCTTCCTTTTCATAAAAGTCGCGCACGTCGGGTCGCAACGAATCCAAGTCGCCGACGACGGCGGCAGGCAGCCGCGCGCGGCGGGCCGCGTCCGGGGGGGTGTCAGGGGCCCACCCGGGGGCGGCGTCGAACAGGCGGTTGGCGCCGCCGTCGGCGCACAGGATCAGGCAGGCTGTGGGAGGAGGCGGAGGGGGGAAGGAGGGTCGGGCGTGTCGCCGCACGGACGCGCATACCCGCGCCCTCGCCCTCTCAACGACCCCGATTCACGCTCTCTCCTCATACCTCGATCCCATAGCCTGTCCGCCAGCCGGGGAAGCGGCTGGTTGAGCAGGAGGAGGACCGGCGCGGGCGCGCCGGCGGCCGGCGCGGCCTCCAGGAAGCGCGAGTCGCACGCGGGCGGTGGGAGTGGGGGTGAAGCGGCGTCGGGGGTGGTCGCGCGAGGCATTGGGCGGGCGGGGCGTCGCAGCGAGCGGCCGGGATGCAGGGTCGGGAGGCCGCGAGCGGCGGCGGTCGACGGGGGACGAGAGCACGGGGCGGGTCGCATGGGCCGGCCGCGCGGCGGCGGCGGCGGCCCGGAGTGTGTCGAGATAGATAGATAGAGAGAGGGGTCGAGGTCGGCGCGCGGCCGCCACACCTCCCACCCCACCCCCACCCCTTCCCACCACCATGGCCGCCATTGACGACATCGACGCCGAGTTTGCCGCGCTGGAGGCTGAGGCGGGCGAGGAAGAGATCGGGGTCCAGGTGGCCGACACGGCGCCGGTCGTGTCGACGGCAGGCGACGCCTCGGACGCCTCGGACGCCGCGGACGATGCCGAGGTGGGTGTCGGGGTTGTTGAGGAAGGGGTGGCGGGAGGCGGGGGCGGGCGGGAGAAGGAGAGAGGGTGCGCGCGACCCGGCGCGCGCGGCGCCGTGCCGCCGCTCGTGCGCCGCCCGCGCGCCGCCCACCCCCCTCATTGCACCGGGCGCGTGCTCTGCCATCGACTGGGCGCGGTCCGAGGCCGACGCCTCCGATTCCCCCCCCCCCCCCCTCGGGAGGAGCCCCCCGCCGTCGCCGACCCGCTCACCGCGTCGCCCCCGTCCGCCGCGCCGCCGGCGCCGCCGGCGGCCGCCGTCGCGCCCGTCGCGCCGGCGTCAGCCGTCGTGGCGCCAGCGCCGCAGCCCGCAGCCGCCGCTCCCCCCCCTCACCCCCCTGCCGCGCGCCCCGTGCTCGGCGCCAAACGCGCCGCGCTCACCGTCGCCCACGCGCCCGCGGCCGCCGCGCCCGCCGTGCCGGCGCAGCCCGCGGTGGCGGCCAAGAAGCCCGCGGCGGCGGCCGAGGGCAAAAAGGCGGCCGCCGAGGGCGCGACCGCCGCCGCCCCCAAGCTCGTCCGCGGCAAGACCTCCTACATGCTGTGGGCGCAGACCGCGCGCGCCGGGGTCAAGGCGGCCAACCCGGAACTGGACTTTGGCGGGTGAGAGAGGAGAGGAGGAAGGAGGAAGGAAGAGGAGGGAGGGTTGAGGGGTGGCGCCGCGACGCCCCCTCTCCTCCCCTCTCCTCTCCAGCATCAGCCGCAAGCTGGGCGATGACTGGAAGGCGCTCCCCGACGCGGCCAAGGCTCCGTTTGTCGCCCTCGCGGCGGCGGACGCGGCCGCAACGGCCGCCCAAAACGAGGCGTCGGGCGCGGCCGCGGCCGCGGCCGCCACCAAGCAGGCGGCCAAGGCGGCGGGTGGGAAAAAGGGCAAGGCGGCGGCCGTAGCGGCCGGGGCGGCGGCGGAGAAGAAGGGCAAGGTGGCGACCGGGTCGGCGTTTGCGCGCTTTGCCGAGGACACGCGCGCCATCATCGCGTCCGTCAACCCCGGCGCGGACGCGGCCGCCATGGCCACCCTGCTGAGCGCGGCGTGGAAGGGGGCCGACGCGAGCGTGCGCGCGCGCTACGAGGCCGAGGCGGCGGCGACGGCCGCCGTCGCGGCGGCCAAGGCCGACGGTAAGGCCAAAAAGCGCGCGCGCGGAGCGTCGCCGGACGACGACGACGACGCCGGCGACGAGGTCGTGCCCACGTCCAAGCGCGCAGCGGCGGCGGCGGCCGACGCCTCCGACGACGAGGACGACGTCGCCGAGCGCCTGGCTGTCGACTGGGCCGCCCACCCGCCCGTCGCCGTGGTCGGGCAAAACCGCGGCGGGTTTTACCTCGTCGCGCGCGCGGGCGCCCCGCTCTCCGCGTACGGCCTCGTCGACGCCGCGGCCGCCGCCCGCGCCCGCGTCGGCGCCAGCATGTGCCCGCTGCCTGCCGCCATGCTGGACGAGTACGACGCGTCGGTCGCCGCGTTCGACGCAGCGCTCGCGGCGCGCGTCGCTGGCGGCGGCCTCAACCTGGAGTGCCTCGCGGCCGGCGACCCTCTGGACGCGTGTGCCCTGCTCTGGCACCTGCGCACGGGGGACGGGCCCCTGGCCCCGCCGCCGGCGGTCAAGGGGCGCGCGAACAAGCGCGCGGCCGACCCGATGATCCGCGTGCCCGCCCTCGCCCTGTCCCGCGTCGTGGGCCGCCTCCTGCAGGTCGAGCGCGCGCGCGCGGACAAGGCGGAGGCGGCGCTGGCGGCCGCGACGGCGGGGGAGGGGGTGGAGAAGTGAAAGGGGGTGTGGGGAGAGGGGACCACAACTGCGCGCGCTGCGCAAACGGAGAAGAATAGGCCGGGAGAAGAGGGGCTCTATAACGCGCACGCCGCCACTCGAGGCGGGGTGGGAGGGCGGCGGCGGCCGCGCCTATGGCCCCTCCACGCTTGAACGGCGGGCCGAGAGCGTGGCGCGCGCCCACTCCTCCCGCGCCACCCCTTCCGCCGCGCCTATCTCGCCCAGGTGCGCGCCCACGGGCGCCTGCGTTGAGCACGAGCTGTTGCCGGGATTGGGGGGGGGCAATCGGCGCCCGCCCTCGACGGCCGTGCCGTGCGATGGCGGCGCGGGCGACCGCCATCGAGCCCTGCCGGTCGCGCCTCCACCCTGGAGCGCGAGAGGGTCCCAATCGCGACCGCTCGCGGGCACAGCGGGCGCGCGCACGGCCGCCGCCCCCGCGCCGGCGCGCTCCCGCCCCACCCGCTGCGTCGGGGCGGGCGTGCGGCCGGGCGCGCCCCCCGATTGGGGCCAACCAATCGCCCCGATCCCACGCATCTCTCATCCCCCATTCCCAGCAGCGGGACACCCTCCCTCCACCCCGACCCCCACACACCAAGCGCGCGCGATGGGCCGCGGCGAGGGCGCCGGCGGCTCCGTGTCGGGCGTGCAGGGCCACGACGTGGCGGCTGCGATTGAGAGCATGCCCGGTGAGGAGAGGATTCGGGGGGCGGAAGGAGATGGGGGATCGCGCGCGTGGCCGCGCGCTCAAAACCCCCTCCCTCTTCCCCACAGCGGAAACCAAGGCCGCCGCCTCCCGCTTCGCCAAGGCCGCCTTCCGCGGCGTGGTTGACAACGCGCTCACCCTGGTCGCGCTCCCCCTGGTGGCGGCCGCCGCCCAGCGCGTCAAGGCCGCCGCAGACTCGGGCGCCCTCGCGGCCGCCCTCGCCGCCGCCACCCGCACCCGCCTGGAGACCGAGCTCCCCGCGCTCGCCCTCGCGGTCGCCATCGTGGCGGCGCTGCTCGCGGCGCGGTCTGCCTGGGCGCGTGCGAGGCGCTCCACGTACCTCGTCGACTTCTACTGCTACCGCCCGCCGGACCGCATGCAGACGACGCACGAGGAAGTGCGGCAGGGCGTGCGCATGACCGGGGTAGGAGAGAAGGGAATAGGGTGGGGGTGGTGGGAGGTGCGCGCGCGCTCGCGCCGACGCCGCCCACCCCTGTCCCTCTCCCTCTCCTCCCCAGCGTTACAACAAGGCGTCCATCGACTTTATGGACAAAGTGCTCGACATCTCGGGCCTGGGCCAGAAGACGTTCCTGCCCGACGCGGTGCGCGACGGGCGGCACAAGCCGGTCGAGGTGACAATGGCCGGCGCGCGCGCGGAAACCGAGACCGTTCTGTTCTCCGTCGTCGACCACGTCCTGCGCCGCAACAAGATGAAGGCGACCGACGTGGACGTGCTCATCATCAACTGCACCTCGTTCAACCCGGTGCCGAGCCTCAGGTAGGAAAAGAGGAGAGAAGAGGGTGGGAGCAACGCGCGGCCGCAACGTCGCCCACACACCCCACCCCACCCTCCCTCCCCAGCGCTGCCGTCGTCCACCATTTCAAGATGCGCAAAGACGTGCGCACCTTCAACCTCTCCGGCATGGGGTGCGCCGGGAGCATCATCGCGCTCGACGCCGCGCGCGACATCCTCGCCACCCACCCCAACACCCGGATCGTGATTGCGGGGACTGAAAACATTGTCTGGAACCTGTATTTCGGCAACCAGCGGTCGATGCTCATCACCAACTGCATCTTCCGCGTCGGCGGCGTCGGCTACCTCCTGTCCAACCGCGCCTCGGACGCCGCCCGCGCCAAGTACAGGCTCGACCACCTGGTGCGCACCCACCTCGCGTCCGACGACGAGGCGTACAACGCGGTCATCCAGCGGGAGGACGACGAGGGCATCGTCGGCGTCAAGATTGGGAAAGAACTGATGAAGGTCGCGGGGCGCGCGCTGGAGGCCAACATCTCGGCGCTGGGGCCCAAGGTCCTCCCTCTCTCGGAAAAGCTTCTGTTTGCGGGCAACTGGGTGGCGCGCAAGGTGTTCAAATCGGGGGGGAAGCGCTACCTGCCCGACTTCACGACCGCGTTTGAACACTTTTGCATCCACCCTGGCGGCAAGGTGGGCAGAGGAAGAGGGGTTGTGGGTTGGGGTGGGGAGGGTGTGGAGTGCGGGCAGAGAGAGACACGACGACGACGACCGACCCCCACCCCACGACCCCCCTCTCCCCCACCGCCAGGCCGTCATCGACGAGGTCGGCAAAGCGCTGTCCCTCAAGCCCCACCAGACGCTGCCCATGCTGGAACCGTTTGCGCGGTTCGGCAACACGTCGTCCTCATCGACGTGGTACGCGTGGAGCTATGTCGAAACGTTCCAGAAAGTCAAGAAGGGCGACCGCGTGTGGCAGCTGGGCTTCGGGTCGGGCTTCAAATGCTGCTCCGCGGCGTGGACCGCGCTGCGCGACTGCGGGGAGCGGCACGACGCGTGGGTGGACGCCGAGTCGTGACGGGGGGGGGGGCTGCCGCGGGGGCGGGTCGTGGTGCGGGGGCTGGGCGCGGTCGGGCTGCTGCAAACGGGGGTCTACTAGGCTCGCGGGCGGGGGTAGTGTTTGGGGCGGAGGCTTCGCCGCCGCGCGC